>Ga0214165_1000397_pt1 | contig 31523 bp, 35 predicted proteins | sample TroBogypolimnion_34_FD_153004 | JGI IMG/M metagenome (GOLD analysis project Ga0214165, IMG submission 153004) | Freshwater microbial communities from Trout Bog Lake, WI - Practice 03JUN2009 hypolimnion v3 | ecosystem: Environmental > Aquatic > Freshwater > Lake > Hypolimnion/Profundal zone ... | reverse complement strand
TGCAAGTCTATAACGATCAAACTCGCCCATTAGTTGAGTACTACTCGACATGGGCAACACAAATCCATTCCGCCGATACAGTTAAAGCGCCTGCTTACCGAAAGGTTAGCGGGACTGGTAGCGTTGAAGGCATCACCACTTCAATTTTTGAAGCATTGAAGTAAGCAGTTTGCTTTTGCCCTAATAGCCTGTTAAGTCGTATTACTTAACAGGCTTTTTATTGACCATCATCTAGAGCCTACGACCATCTCATTAAAACCGATATTGACTTTGATAAGGGTTATGATTTGTTGAACTAGCTCGCTCAGAAAAATGAAATCTAAAAACCTCACTCAATTTATTCTCGGTGCAATGATGCTTGGCATCATTGCAGGATATTTCGTTAACTCGCTTGGCGCAGAGTCTGGTTTTTCATCTGCCTACGTTAACTACATCACCATCTTGACGGATGTATTTTTACGCTTAATCAAGATGATTATTGCGCCACTGGTTTTCTCAACCTTGGCTGTAGGTATAGCGCGTATGGGCGATGCCTCAACTATTGGACGAGTGGGACTAAAAACCTTTTCATGGTTTATTTCTATGTCAGTAGTGTCCCTCTTATTAGGCCTAGTGATGGTCAACTTATTGCACCCAGGAGTCGGCCTGGACCTACCTTTACCCGAAATTACTGCCAGCGCTAATCTTAATAAAAGTAGTCTTAATCTGGCGGATTTTGTTAAACATATTTTTCCGACCAGCATCCTCGATGCCATGTCGAGAAATGAAATTCTTCAGATCGTCGTTTTCTCAGTATTTTTTGGAGTAGCCGCAGCTAGCTTAGGTCCGCGTGCTGAAGAGTTTTTAAGAAACCTCGACATGCTGTCGCACATCATGTTAAAAATTACTACAGCCGTCATGAAGTTTGCTCCTGTAGCTGTATTTGCCGCAGTCTCCGCAGCCATAGCAGGAAATGGTTTAGGGATACTGATGACATACGGAAAATTTATGCTCAGTTTTTACGCTGCCATTTTGATGCTCTGGGTTGTAATTATTTTGATTAGTTCAATCGTTTTAAAAAAGCGCGTCTTTCACTTGGTTTCCATGCTGCGCCAACCTATCCTCCTAGCCTTTACTACTGCTAGCTCAGAGGCAGCCTACCCTAAAACCTTAGAGCAAGTGGAACGCTTTGGTTGCTCCAATAAAATTGCCTCCTTTGTGTTGCCTGTTGGCTATTCATTTAACTTAGATGGCTCTATGATGTATTGCACTTTTGCGGCAGTCTTTATCGCTCAGGTCTATGGCATTGAGATGTCAGTAACTCAGCAACTATTAATGCTTTTAGTACTAATGATTACCTCAAAGGGAATTGCCGGCGTACCGCGCGCCTCACTGGTGGTCATTGCGGCGACTCTCTCTCAATTTAATCTGCCAGAGGCTGGCATATTGCTTATCTTGGGAGTGGACCACTTTTTAGATATGGCTCGCTCCGCAACCAATGTGTTGGGTAATGCAGTGGCTACGGCAGTCGTTAGCCACTGGGAAGGCGAGCTGAAGTCTTAAGACTTTTTTTCCTGTAAGCCAATAATTTATTTGAGCTCTTTGAGTGCAGTCTCAAAAGATTCAATATCTGCAAAGCTTCTATAAACAGAAGCAAAACGGATATAAGCCACCTTATCTAAACGCTTGAGCTCGCGCATCACAAGCTCACCAACCCGTTCGCTCGGAATTTCTTTTTCGCCTAGACTCAAAAGTTTTTCTTCAATCCGCCCTATGGCTTCATCAACTGAGTCGGATGACACAGGACGTTTACGTAAGGCCAACTTTAGTGAATCGGCTAACTTTGTGTGGCTGTACTCAACGCGGCTACCATTCTTTTTAACAATCGCAGGCAGAACCAACTCTACTCGCTCATAGGTAGTAAAGCGCTTATCGCATTTCACACAGCGGCGACGACGACGAATCGTATCACCCTCATCGGACACCCGAGTATCAAGTACTTGGGTGTCATCGTTATGGCAGAAGGGGCAGCGCAATCAGAGCCTTTCGTTAATTCTGTTTAATGTAGTTTCTAGCCGTAAACCGGAAAGCGCTTAGTTAACGCAGCTACTTGTGCGCGCACTTGGGCGATATTGTCAGCATCGTTAGGATTATCCAAAACATCTGCAATAAAATTACCGACTTGCCTTGCCTCGGCCTCTTTAAAACCACGTGTAGTCATTGCTGGTGAGCCCAAACGAATACCACTAGTCACCATTGGTTTTTCTGGGTCGTTTGGAATGCCATTTTTATTACAGGTAATGTGTGCTTCGCCTAGTACGCGCTCAGCTTCCTTACCGGTCATCTTCTTCGCGCGAAGATCTACCAACATCACATGAGAATCCGTGCCACCTGAAACAATCCGTAGGCCACGTTCAATCAATGTCTCGGCCAAGGCTTTGGCATTAGCGATTACTTGCTTTTGGTAATCCTTAAATCCAGGTTCTTGCGCTTCTTTAAAGGCGGCCGCCTTAGCGGCAATGACATGCATTAATGGGCCGCCTTGCAAGCCTGGGAATACCGCTGAGTTAATCGCTTTTTCGTGCTCAGCTTTCATCAAGATAATGCCGCCGCGAGGACCACGCAAACTCTTGTGCGTTGTAGAAGTGACGATGTCAGCATGAGGTACTGGATTTGGATAAACACCCGCGGCTACCAGGCCAGCATAGTGCGCCATATCCACCATAAAGATTGCCCCTACTTCTTTAGCCAGCTTACCAATACGCTCAAAATCAATCTTTAATGAATAAGCAGATGCGCCAGCAATAATGAGCTTAGGTTTGTGCTCACGAGCCAAACGCTCCATCTGCTCGTAATCAATAACCTCGTTCTCATCTAGACCATAAGCAATTGGGTTAAACCATTTACCACTCATATTTAAGGCCATGCCATGGGTTAAGTGACCGCCCTCAGCCAAACTCATACCCATAAATGTATCGCCCGGCTTAAGGAAGGCCAAAAAGACTGCTTGATTTGCTGATGCGCCGCAATGGGGCTGTACGTTTGCTGCTTCAGCGCCAAATAAAACCTTCACGCGATCAATCGCCAATTGCTCAGCAACGTCCACAAACTCACATCCGCCGTAATAGCGCTTACCTGGATAGCCTTCAGCGTACTTATTGGTCAACTGGGAGCCCTGAGCCTCCATCACTGCGGGCGAAGTGTAGTTTTCAGAAGCAATGAGCTCAATATGGTCTTCTTGACGTTGATTCTCATTCTGAATCGCTGCCCATACTTCTGGGTCTGTTTTGGCTAAAGTGTTTTGGCGGTCAAACATGGTGATAATCCTGATGTAGTTAGCTTGCTTAAGTAAAATCTACCTCTATCATACAAAATCCCCCAATGAACCCTACTCAAGACCTCTCTTTTCTCTCTCTCGTCCTTAACGCCAGCCTATTAGTCCAGCTGGTAATGTTGTTATTAATGGGAATGTCCGTAGCCTCATGGACCATTATTTTTAAGAAAACGGCTATTTTGCGGGGTGTCAGACGTGATACCGAGCGCTTTGAGCGTGATTTCTGGTCAGGTGGCGATCTCAATACCCTTTTGGATGCTGCGCAGCGCAATACCCGCAGCGATGCTGTTTTAGAGCATATTTTTGAAGCTGGCATGCAAGAGTTTATGAAGGTTCGTGAAATCGATGCGGCTCGTCGCGCTATGAAAGCAACCTACCAACGCGAAATGGACATGCTAGAGGCCAATTTGCCTTTCTTAGCATCCGTTGGCTCGGTCTCCCCTTACATCGGTCTCTTTGGTACCGTTTGGGGCATCATGCATGCCTTCAGAGGCTTGGCTAATGTACAAAATGCGACTTTATCTGCAGTAGCACCCGGTATTGCAGAGGCTTTAGTTGCAACGGCGATTGGCCTCTTTGCCGCAATTCCTGCAGTAGTTGCCTATAACAGCTCAGCCACAGGCGTAGATCGACTCGCAATTCGCTTTGAGACATTCATCGAAGAATTTACCAATATCTTGCAGCGTCAAACTGCAGGCAAATAAAGATGGCCGGCTCCTTAAGAAAATCCTCTAAGCGTCGGGCGATGTCGGATATCAATGTGGTTCCTTACATTGATGTGATGTTGGTGCTCCTCGTGATCTTTATGGTCACTGCGCCCATGGTCAATCCTGGCGTTGTCAATCTGCCCACAGTAGGCGGCGCGAAAGTGCAATCATTGCCACCGGTATTTTTAACTATTGATGCCAATGAAAATGTCATCGTTCGTAAAGATGGTGAGCCAGTACAAACTCTTAATAAATTTGAACTGGGGGCTTTTGCCCGCTCGCAAGCAGACACCTCAGCAGAACAACCCGTGGTTCTGGCAGCAGACAAATCCATTAAGTACGAAGTGGTAATGGAAGTGATGTCAAAGCTCAAAGAGAATGGTGTGAAGCGTGTTGGTCTGGCAGTTAAGAGCCAATAAGCGATCGCCATTACCTGCCCATGAATAGCGCGCAAATGTTTCGCCCTTCATTCACACGAGGTCGTCTTACAAAAAACGAAAGTACTAAGCGCGCTTTTAGTTTCTCGCTCATTATTCATTTGGGCTTAGTGGCCTTTTTAATGATTGGCATTAGCTGGAAAACCAGTACACCAGCAGGAATTGAAGTAGAACTCTGGGATTCGACACCTCAAATTGAAGCCCCTCCCGCTCCCGAACTTAAAACAGAAGTGAAGGAAGAGGCTGCAGATATCGCCGTTAAAAAGAAGAAGCTTGAAAAAGAGCCGCCAAAAAAAGAAGTGGTTAAGGAAACCCCAAAACCGATTCAGCCAGTGAAAATCACACCACCAAAAGAAGCGCCTAAAAAGATAGAGCCTCCTAAAAAGGAAGTGGCCAAGGAAGCCCCAAAACCAGTAGCAGCGGCACTAACCCCAGCGCAGATAAAAGCCAATGCCGAAGCAGATAAAAGACGCGAAGCTAATATTGCTAGCTTACGCGGCTTAGCCGCAAAAGATGGCGGTACTGGGGGCTCAGTCGGCAGCGGCGTTGGCGGCGGTGGAAATGCCCCTCCAGGCTGGAGCGACAAAGTCATCAAAAAAGTGCGCGCTAATATCACCTTTAATGCCGACTCCTTTAAAGGAAATAAGCAAACCATTGTTCAAGTAAAGCTCGCTCCCGATGGCGCCATTCTAACTAGAGTAATGACATCGAGTAGTGGTGATGCCGTATGGGACCAGGCGGTCCTAAGCGCCATTGATGCCACACAAAGTCTGCCTAAAGACGATAATGGGCAATTCCCCACATTAACTCCTGAACTCAAATTAAAACCCAAGTAAATTACTAAACATGATTAATCAACTGACGCGTTCTTTCTTTAAGGCTGCTCTTCTTGTTAGCGCTCTAGTGCTGGGTCTTGCAAGTAACCCCGGCTTTGCTCAAATGAGTATTGAAATTACCGGTGTGGGTCAATCGCTATATCCCATTGCAGTCATGCGCTTTAAAGATGAAAACAAGCTCCCCGTCAACATCACCGACATTATTCGACAAGACTTGGCGCGCAGTGGCTACTTTAAAAATACCGAGAATGGGAATGCCAGCGAAAGCGATGAAGGTACCCCAAACTTTAAATCCTGGACAGCTCGTGGTGCGGATGCTTTGGTGCTTGGCTCGGTTGTGCAAACCGGCTCTGGACAATTTGATATTCATTACAAACTATTTGATATTCGCAAATCACAAGGCATGGGTGGGCTAAACCTCACCTCTAGTGCGGATAATTTACGGGCAGTTGCTCATAAAATTTCAGATGACATTATTTTTAAGTTACTAGGCGAGCGTGGCATTTTCTCAACCCGTCTTTCCTACGTCATTAAAGAAGGTAAGCGCTATCGCTTAGTGATCTCCGATGCAGATGGTCAAAATATTCGCAATGCCATGAGCAGTGGAGAGCCCATTATTTCTCCATCCTGGTCGCCTGATGGTAAGAAAGTAGCCTATGTCTCTTTTGAAGACCGCAAGCCCGTTATTTATGTACATGAATTGGCCACAGGTCGCCGTATTCCGCTCTCAAACCAGAAGGGCAATAACAGCGCACCAGCATGGTCGCCTGATGGCAAAAAACTGGCCATTTCCCTTTCAAAAGATGGCAATACCCAGATCTATGGCATTAATGCTGATGGAACTGGCCTTCATCGCCTGACTCGTGGCTACACGATTGACACCGAACCACAGTACTCGCCAGATGGTCGTTACTTATATTTCACTAGCGATCGTGGTGGCAATCCCCAGATTTATCGAATTAGTGCAGATGGCGAACAAGCTGAGGCCGCTAAACGAGTTACTTACAAGCAAGGTTTCGTGACATCGCCTCGGATTTCACCAGATGGAAAACATTTAGCCTACATTGCCAATATTGGTGGCGCATTCCGTCTCTATATTCTCAATCTTGCTACTGGTGAGTCACAAGCCCTGACTGACAGTGGTAGCGATGAATCCCCTTCTTTTGCCGCAAACGGCAAATACGTCCTTTACTCAACTAAGGTAGGCGGAAAACGGGTATTGGCAGCGGTTTCAGTAGACGGTAACTCCAAGCAGGTATTGAGCATTCCAGGATCTGATGTGCGTCAACCTTCTTGGGGTCCATTTATGGACTGAAAGCGGGGCATTCATCCGCCTTGCTTTTTGGCCTGACAGCGCTTTTAACCCTCTTGGGGGCATAATATTGGCTATTAGCTTATTTAGTTACTTAGTTTGCAGGAAAAAGGAAAGATCATGAAGATTTCTATCGCACGTCGTGCCGCCACTTTGGCCCTCATCGGAGCAACAGCCCTTTTATTGGCAGCCTGCTCTAGCGTTAAATTGGACGATGTAGATGGTAGTGGTGATAGCGGTAATGGTAATTTTGGTTCGCAGCCATGGACCGATCCAAGCAGCCCACTGTTCCAACGTAGTGTGTATTTTGATTTAAACGAATACACCGTACAAACTAAATACCAAAAACAGCTGTCCGCTCACGCAAGCTACCTTAAAGCCAATGCTAAGCAGAAAATTATCATCCAAGGTAATACTGATGAACGCGGTACTGCTGAGTACAACTTAGCCTTGGGACAGCGCCGCTCAGATGCGGTACGCAAGTCATTAAGCTTAATGGGTGTTTCTGATGACCAAATGGAAGCCGTTAGTTTTGGCAAAGAAAAGCCAAAAGCTGAGGGCGATAACGAAGCAGCCTGGGCAGAAAATCGCCGCGCTGATATCGTTTACATCACGAACTAATGAGTCAGCATTCTCATTCTTTTAAACAAACGCTCTCACGAGCGTTTTGTTTAAGTGCCGCCATCATTTGCTTAGGCGTCTCTAGTAGTGCCTGGGCTCTCTTCTCCGATGATGAGGCCCGTAAGGCAATTTTGGATTTACGTAAATCCTTGGCTACTACTCAACTCGATTTGCAAAATCAAATTGAAAAGCTTAAATCAGAAAATGCAGAACTACGCGGTAAGGTTGAAGATCTCGAGAAACAAGGCGAAGATATCAACACTAGCCAAAAGACTTACTATCAGGATTTAGATACCCGCTTAGGTAATTTCGAACCCCATACCATCACCATTGAAGGTGTTAGTGGCGTGGTTCAACCTGGCGAGAAAAAAGCTTACGATGAGGCGCTAAAAGCCTTTCAAACTGGCAATCTTAAGAAGGCAGATGAAGGCTTTACCGCTTTTGCCAGTCGCTACCCTAAGAGCCCTTATTTGCCACTTGCGCTTTTCTGGAGCGGCAACAGTAAATATGCTACCAAAGACTATGCCGGCGCAATTGCTCAACTGCAAAGTCTTGTTAAACGTTTTCCAAGTCATCCTCGTATTCCTGCAGCTATGTTAACTCTGGGTAATGCCCAATTAGAAAGTGGGAACAAAGTAGCGGCGAAGAAAACTTTCACTGAAATCGTGAGCAAGTATCCTGACACCGATACGGCTAAAGATGCACAACAACTCATCGCTGCCACTAAGTAATACTCGATAAATTAATTACTTAAAGCACTCAAAGTTATGTCTGAATTATCTGCTGCCTTTCAGCAATTTGCACCACGCAAAGCCAATGCTCCTGCGGTAATCTTATTTTCTGGTGGCCTAGATTCCACTACTATCTTAGCTTTAGCAAAAGATTTGGGTTACGCGCCTTATGCTTTGTCTGTTGGTTACGGTCAGCGTCACTCCTCTGAATTGGCTGCCGCAAAACATATTGCCAAGAAGATAGGCGTGATCCGCCATGAAGTCGTTAATTTAGACCTCACCCGTTTTGGGGGTTCTGCTCTTACTGATTCTTCCATTGATGTGCCAACAACACCCGGGAAAGAACATGAGATCCCAGTGACGTATGTGCCCGCACGCAATACGATATTGCTATCACTAGCCCTTGGTTGGGCTGAATCTCTTGGAGGCTTAGATGTGTTCTACGGTGCGAATGCCGTCGACTACTCCGGCTATCCAGATTGTCGCCCTGAGTATGTTGCCTCATTTGAGGCCATGGCTAATCTCGCTACAAAAGCGGGAGTAGAGGCTATTAATAGCGACAATCGCTTTAGAGTACATGCCCCCATTATTAGCATGAGCAAGTCTGCAATTATTAAGCTTGGAAATACACTTAGTGTCGATTACTCTCAAACCGTTTCTTGCTATCAAGCGAATGATTTGGGGGAAGCTTGTGGTGAGTGTGAGTCTTGTCGCTTAAGACAGGTAGGCTTTATGCAAGCAAATCTGAGTGACCCTACCCGCTATCAGAAGAAATAATCTAGCTTAATTATTTGGCTTGTGTTTCTAGCATACGCGCAACATAGCGTGCAATAAGATCAATCTCCAAATTCACTGCATCACCTTGCTTTAAATTTCCTAAAGTAGTGCCTTGCAATGTATGGGGGATTAAGTTGATATCCACTAAACAGCTTGTCTCGGTATCCACCGTTTTATTTACCGTTAAAGATACCCCGTTGACCACAATAGAACCTTTGTATGCCAAAAATGGTGCCAATTCCTTTGGTGCCTCAAGCCTTAATAGCCAGGAACCATAAGCATCTCTAGCAACCTCAGAAAAGTGCGCCACCTTACCAACGCCGTCTACGTGACCACTCACTAAATGCCCACCAAGGCGATCGTTAAGACGTAGTGCTTTTTCTAAATTAACTGGACCGGTTTGATCTAGGCCTACTGTCTTACTTAGTGATTCGCGAGAAATATCAAAACTAAAAGTTTCACCCTCTAGCTGGGTCGCCGTCATGCAAGCACCCTGAATTGCAATACTATCTCCCAGAGCAACATCATCGAGATAACCTGAGGGCACCTCAACGGTTAAATGTAAACCGTCCCCTTTAGCTTGAGTGCTTTGAATTTTTCCAACGGCAGTAATGATTCCAGTAAACATGGATTAATTTTAACGTTTTACCAAACGAACACGAAGATCGGGCCCAAAGAGACTGTGATCGATGACATGCCAATCCTGACGCTGATTTAATTCAGTCAAAGAAGAAATGTTAGCCATACCTATACCCTCACCGATGAAAAATGGGGCGTAATACAACAAGAGCTCATCTACACAGTCCTCTCTCAATAAAGACCCATTGAGCTTACATCCTGACTCGATATGGATTTCATTCATCCGGCGCTCTTGAGCTAGATAAGCCAACAGCTTGGGTAAATGAACTTTACCGCTAGGGTTCGCCATAACGATCACCTCAGCGCCACGATCCTTTAATGCCTTTGCTTTTGCTTGAGCCTCATGGGACTCCAGTGAAGCGCAAACCACAATAGCCCCTGACTGATCTAAATGATTAAATACCTTGGCATGGATGGGCACATCCAACTTAGAGTCCACAATGATTTTCCAAGGTTGACGTTCCGTATAGACATCCCTGACATTTAAGGTAGGATCGTCCTCTCTAACAGTGCCAACACCGGTCAGAATGGCGCACGCTTGTGCGCGCCAATGGTGTCCATCTGCCCTAGCTAGCGGACTTGTAATCCACTGACTCTGGCTATTGGTCAGAGCCGTTTTCCCATCTAAGCTAGCAGCTATTTTCATGCGGACCCAAGGTAAACCACGGGTCATTCTTGAAATAAAGCCTAGGTTTAATTTACTTGCCTCGGACTCCAGCAAACCACAGCGAACCTCAATCCCCGCAGCACGCAAACGCTCCAGACCTCTGCCTGCAACTAAGGGATTTGGATCGGTCATCGCTGCAATCACTGTGGCAGGCTTTGCAGCAATTAAAGCATCAACACAAGGAGGAGTTCTGCCAGTGTGATTACAAGGCTCTAAAGTGACGTAAAAGGTTGAGCCAATTGGATCAAGGCCTTTAGCTCGAACTTCTGCTAAAGCTTGAATTTCCGCATGGGGGCCTCCCACCTTTTGAGTGTGACCACGTCCTATCACTTGACCGTCTTTAACGATGATGCAACCCACCCGTGGATTCGGGTTGGGCAAATAAAGTGCCTTTTGAGCCTCGACTAAAGCCTGGCTCATGAATTCGTGGTCAACTTCGCTATACATGGGTCTATTAAAACCGATTGTTGGCTTAAGCACAGAATTTACCTAATCCTCCATCAAAACTCCCACCTCAGCTTAAAATGGAAGGCTATGCCAAATACACTCTCCACCACTGAAGAAATCGTTGCTGAGCTCCGCGCTGGCAAGATGATCATCCTAGTTGATGAAGAGGATCGTGAAAATGAAGGTGATTTAGTGATTGCTGCTGACCACGTAACGCCTGAAGCGGTCAACTTTATGGCTAAGCATGGTCGAGGCCTAATTTGCCTTACCCTTACCCAAGAACGTTGCCAACAATTAAACCTCCAGTTAATGGTGAGGGATAACGGCACTTCCATGGGTACAAACTTTACCGTCTCTATTGAGGCAGCTAGCGGTGTTACAACCGGAATTTCTGCGGCGGACCGCGCCCTCACCATTAAAACTGCAGTGGCGGCCAATGCCAAACCAAATGATTTAGTGCAGCCTGGGCATATTTTTCCATTGATGGCTCAACCTGGTGGAGTATTAATTCGCTCAGGACATACTGAAGCAGGATGTGACTTATCCGCAATGGCGGGCTGCTCTCCAACTTCGGTGATTTGTGAAATCATGAAGGATGACGGCAGTATGGCTCGCTTGCCAGATCTGCTGGAGTTTGCCAAAGAGCATCAACTTAAAATTGGCAGCATTGCTGATCTGATTCAGTACCGCAGTCAACATGAAAGTATTGTGGTGCGTGAAGGTGAGCGTGAGTTCGATACTCCCTGGGGGAAATTTCAAGGCATTATTTATCGCGATACCCCAAGCTCTTGTATTCATATTGCACTAGTAAAAGGCAAGCCATCTGAAACAGAGGAAACCTTAGTGCGCGTACATGAACCAGTCTCAGTGTTAGATTTTCTAGATGCAAGTGTGAGCACCCACTCTTGGCCATTAGCTCAAGCTTTGCAAAAACTAGCCTCTGTTCCTGCCGGTGTTGCTGTTTTACTTAATGCCTCCGGTATTGGCGCACCCAATGATGTTGATTGGTTGGCTCAGTTTCAAAAACTCAATAGCGCTTCTGAGGATAAGACGATACCGTTAGCTCGTAAAACCAATTTCCGTAGCTACGGCATCGGCGCCCAAATCCTTAAAGATCTTGGTGTAGGAAAAATGCGCTTGCTGGCGAACCCAAGTCCGGTACCAAGCCTGTCTGGATATAAGCTCGAAGTTACTGGCTACACCCCTTTTGAATCTAAAAAATAATCCGCGCTTACTTCACCTTAAAGTCACTATGAATACTCCCAACAATGAATCTGAAGTAGGCGTTTTAGCTGTCGATCTCAACGGCCAGGGTCTGCATATTGGCGTTGTGCAAGCGCGCTTCAATGAAGACCATTGCATTGCATTGCGCACTGCTTGTATAGAAGAATTAATAGCCTTGGGTGTTGCGCCGGAAGACATTAAGCTGGTGACAGTGCCGGGCGCACTGGAGATTGCGTTTGCGTTACAAAAACTCGTTGAGACGGGTGAGTTTGATGGATTGGTTGCATTAGGGGCTGTTATCCGTGGTGAAACCTATCACTTTGAACTCGTTGCCAATGAATCGGCCGCGGGTATTACTCGTATAGCTTTAGACTCCGGTTTACCTATCGCCAATGGCGTCCTCACTTGCGAAACGGATGCACAAGCGTATGCTCGCGTTCAAGTTAAAGGCGCCGATTGTGCAAAGGCAGTTGTCGAGATGGCTAACTTAGCCTTAGCACTCACACCCGATATTGACATCGAAATCAACCCAACTGAAGAGTAATCACTATATGCCAAAACTTACTCCAAATTTATCAGGCAGCAAAGAAGCGATTGGGGCCACTGCCCCTAAACGTTCTTTAACGCCCCGTCGTCGTGCTCGTGAGTACGCCCTTCAAGGGGTCTACCAAAGTTTAGTTATGCGTCGCGCGGGCAGTCTTCCCAACGCTGCAGCTATAGCTAAACAGTTAGCCGAAGATCCTGGGTTTCGCCGTTGCCAACTAGATTTATTTAATGGTATTTTTTCAGGCGTGATCGAACGAACAGATGAGCTTGAGGGCATCATTACTCCCGCACTTGATCGGTCCCTTAATGAGCTTTCACCTGTTGAGCACGCTGCTTTATTAATCGGAGCTTATGAATTGGCCATTGACCTCTCTGTTCCCTACAAAGTGGCCATTAATGAAGCAGTGGAGTTGGCCAAGACCTTTGGTGGTACAGATGGACACAAGTACGTTAATGGCGTTCTTGATTTATTGGCGCAAAAGCTCAGGGCTACTGAAATCCAAGCAGGCTAATCAAGCCTACAGCTCTTGAAGCTACCATAAGCCTCTCCAGGCAATCAAACCCCTCAAGCCTTAATCTAAGTCTCGGGGGTTTTGCATTATGGGTGGCCTATTTCAGATATACCTAGCTATGGCATAAAGGATAGAATCATTCGATACCTCTTGTGACTGGAAAATGTATGCAAAAAACTGATATTCGTAGCTTACTAAAAGATCCTAGCCTACTCAAAGAAAATGCTTATATTAATGGGCAATGGGTCAAGGCAGACTCTGGTGCCACTTTTCTAGTTAACAACCCCGCCACGGGTGAAATCATTGCCCAGGTTTCCAATCTTGGCCCTGCAGATGCAGAGCTTGCCATTAAAGCTGCTGAACAAGCTTTTGGCGATTGGAAAAGTAAAACCGGCAAAGAGCGTGCCAGCATCATGCGTAGGTGGTTTGATCTCATCATCCAAAATACGTCAGATCTTGCAACCCTAATGACCTTGGAACAAGGCAAGCCATTAGTCGAGTCCACTGGTGAGGTCGCTTATGGCGCCTCTTTTATTGAATGGTTCGCTGAAGAAGCTAAACGTGTATCTGGATCATTACCAAGCACCACTTGGAGTGATAAACGCCTCCTTGTTTTAAAGCAGCCCATCGGGGTTTGCGTAGCAATCACCCCTTGGAACTTTCCAATTGCCATGATTACTCGAAAAATTGCACCTGCTATGGCCGCTGGATGCACGATTGTGATCAAACCGGCCGAACTAACTCCGCTCTCTGCACTGGCTCTTGCTGAACTAGCTTCACGCGCGGGGATCCCTGCCGGAGTTATAAATATTCTTACTGCAGATGCTGATCAATCGGTTGCAATTGGTAAAACGCTGTGCGCCTCACCAGCAGTAAGGCATTTGTCATTTACGGGCTCTACTGAAGTGGGCCGCATACTGATGTCTCAATGTGCACCTACAGTGAAAAAGCTAGCACTTGAACTTGGCGGTCATGCCCCCTTCATTGTGTTTGAAGATGCCGACATTGATGCTGCGGTTACTGGCGCAGTAGCCTCTAAGTATAGGAACTCAGGACAAACTTGCGTTTGCGCAAACCGATTTTACGTTCATCGTGAAGTGCAAGATCTTTTTACTGAGAAATTTGCCAAAGCCATACAGGCAATTCAAGTGGGCAATGGTATGGAGGCTGGTATTTCTCAGGGACCATTGATTGAGCAGGCGGCCCTTGAGAAAGTAGAAAGACATGTAGCTGATGCCCTTAGCAAAGGGGCAAAACTGATTGCTGGTGGCAAACGCTCAGCCTTAGGCGGAACTTTCTATGAGCCCACGATCTTGGCAAATGTCAGCAATGACATGCTCATTACCTACGAAGAAACATTTGGTCCAGTTGCCCCCATTATTTCATTTGAAAATGATGAGGATGTTGTGAAGTTGGCCAACAATAGTCAATATGGTCTGGCCTCCTATTTTTATAGTCGAGATATTGGACGTATTTGGAAAGTGGCAGAAGCCCTTGAGTATGGCATTGTGGGTGTCAATACTGGAATCATCTCAAATGAAGTAGCTCCATTTGGCGGCGTTAAACAATCTGGTTTAGGTCGCGAAGGAAGCGCCTATGGAATGGATGAATACTTAGAATTGAAATACGTCTGCCTAGGCCTATAAAACTATATTTACTTCTTTTTATAGACCAGATCCCAAACACCGTGACCCAACTTCAGGCCCCGATTCTCAAACTTCGTAATGGGCCTGTAAGTGGGTCGCGCTACATATCCAGGATGCATTGCGGTTAGCTGCTCCAAAGAGGGCTTAAATTCTTTGGCGGACTCATCCTCCTTGGCAATATCATCGACTCCATAAGTCTCTAATGTCATCTTCTCAACAGAGGTGTTCCTCAGAGAAGTCTCGGCATTAAGAACCAATAACATTTGCTCCGCATAGTTATGCCAGTCAGTAGCCAAATGGAGGTAGCCGCCAGACTTTAATCGCGATACCAGCAACTTCACGAACCCTGCTTGAATAAGGCGCCTCTTATGGTGACGCTTCTTATGCCAAGGATCTGCAAAATAAATATGGATGCCATCAAAAGCATTGGGTGCAATCATTTTTTCCAAAACCTCAACAGCATCATGCCGAATCAATCGAAGATTTATAAGATTATTTTCGCCAATCAGTTTTAGGAGTGCACCTACGCCTGGCGGGTGAACTTCAATTGCTAAAAAATCATCCTCAGGGCGCAAAGCTGAAATCTTAGCGGTAGTCTCGCCCATACCAAAGCCAATTTCTAAAATCTTGGATTGTGAAGATCCATTAAAAGCATCTTGTAAATTTAAACTGCTTTCCTTAAAAGGAATTAAATATCTGGGACCCAACTCATCTATCGCACGCTGTTGCCCTGCGGTGGTTCTACCAGCCCTTAGAACAAAAGAACGAATTCGGTCTAACCGTTTTTCAAGAATATTTTCAATGCTATCTTGACTCAACTTATCCAACCACTTTCTTAATGTAGACGATCGCCTCTTTGGGGTCATCCACTAAATTGACTTTAGGCCTCGTACCAAGCGTAATTATTTTCTTCATTTAGTTTTTTTATATAAAAATAGTGAATTAGTGGTGTGGGTCATGCCAACCTGCGGAGCGATAGGCATAGACAATCTCAACCAGGACAATAGTCAAGGAAGTCATAAATGAAATAAGTCCAAATACAAACGTCCAGATAACAAAACTCGTTTTCATTGAACGGCCCGCTCCAGCTTGAAAGAAAAATAACTCCAAAACCGTTAGAGAAATAAAAATTCCACTTAAAACAACAAAAAAAACAGCGACAGTACAGAGGCGGCCACGAATTTTTGCCTCATCAGCCTCAAGCATCATATGTGATATGGCGGCCTGATCAACCACAGTGCCATCATGAATCCTCTGCTGAATGGCGCGCATTCGATCTACTGAACGTGCAAGACGGGTAGAAATTGCATTGAGCAGTGTAGCTATTGCGGTCAACAAAAAAACCGGTGCTAATGCTAGCTGAATATTATTGGTGATTGCGTCTATTGATCCATCCATAGGGGTTCCAGTAATATTTTTAAATTAAGCTTCTTTGTTAATGAGACCAGGAAACTAAGCCCGTATAGGCACTAATTAATACCAGCAGACCAAAAATAATTCGATACCAAGCAAAAGGTACAAAGGTATGGCCGGCAACATAATGAATCAACCAACGGACACAAATGAAGGCAGAAATAAAGGCTGCTACAAACCCAACCGCAATAGCCAAACCAAATTCACCAGAAATCGCTACTGGGGCCTTCCAGAGCTTTAGCAATTCATAGGCGGTCGCCCCACCAATAACGGGGATGGCCAAATAAAATGAGAATTGGGTTGCTACTGAACGGGGTATTCCAAAGAGCATTCCGCCAATAATCGTTGCACCAGAGCGAGAGGTTCCTGGAATCAAGGCGGCGCATTGGGCTAAGCCGACCTTTAGCGCATCAAGAGGCGTGAGATCATCTACCGACTGTATATAAGACTTGCCAGCAAAATTGACTAGCAGTTTTTGACGACGCTCAGCCCAAAAAATAATGAGCGCACCAACAATAAATGCTGTGGCAACTGGTATTGGCGAAAATAGCACTGCCTTAATATGCTTTCCAAATACAAAAGCTAGACCCATAGCAGGGATTGAGGCTATCAATAAATTCAAAACAAAACGGCGAGATACTGCGCTCACGCTAAATGAATTCGCTACCTTCCAGAGTTTTTCACGAAATTCCCAACAGACAGCCAAAATTGCCCCGAACTGAATAATGACTTCAAATGCTTTACCTCGCTCGTCATTAAAGTTGAGTAAATCCCCCGCCAATATGAGGTGCCCTGTACTGGAGATTGGCAAAAACTCAGTTAAGCCCTCGACAACACCCAGAATGACTGCTTTTGCTAACAAAATTAGTTCCATAGGCGCAATTTTATAGGGATCTGAAGTTCACACTGTACATTCGGCAAAATTGGCCTTTTGCAGACGCTTTAATGAAATAAGCCTTAAACTTCATGCCATATTAAACAGTATCCGAATTAGATGACCCCAGTACGCCTTCGCTTCTCTGTGCTAACCACCTTTGGTTTAATCCTGAGTCAGACGCTCGCACTAAGTTTGGGGTCCCAATCTGCTTATGCTCAAGTAGCGAACGGCACAAGATCAGCCCTTCCCACCCCTATCAATGCCCAGTCCTTGTTGGGCCTAGAGCTGCCGCCTCAAATGGTGGTGGTGCCTAAAACCGCACTCCCGAATGAAGCGGCACCATCTAATTTAAACAGCGCTAATTCTGGAGTCGGTAATTCGGGGCAGATGGATGATCTCATTCGTCTTTATCAGGATGCTGCCTTTAGCGATCCCGTTCTCAGTGCTGCTCGATTTAATTATCAAGCGAGCAAGGAATTGTTTTGGCAGGGTTTATCACTCTTGCTTCCCCAAGCCAATGCAACCCCTAGTGGAACTCGCTACTACCAACATGGGACTGGCACAACACCTGTCAATTTAACCAGCCCAGGTAACTCAAGGGTCTTTGATCAAAAGAGCTACACCGTTACCCTGACCCAGCCTGTATTTAATATGGCTGCCTTTGAGGCATTTAAGCAAGGTGATTTGAACACCAAAATTGCTGACATGAATTTCTTCCAAGCTCAGCAAGATTTGATTCTTCGGGTTTCGCAAGCCTACTTTGATGCCTTGACTAGTCAAGATAATGTGGCGTTATATCGCAATAAAAAATCCTTGATTAAGCAACAACTTGATATTGCACAAGCCAAATTTGATGCCGGCCTTGCCACCATTGTTGATGTCAATACTGCTCAAGCTGCCCTAGATTTGGCTAACTCGCAAGAAATCGCGGCACAGGCTGACCTGGTTGTGAAAAAAGGGGTTTTAGAGCAATTGGTTGGGCATCCTGTTGGCGCACTCAAGCCATTGGTTAAGGAAGCGAAGATCGATGGCGTTCTTAAGGACCCCCGCACCAAGAGCAAAGATACTAAAAGCTATGCTATTGCTGAGAGTGTCAATCCAACCCTTCCGGCTGGACAAACTCTAGATGATTGGATCAACCAAACTGAGACTGCTAACTTTAAAGTATTGTCCGGACAGCTCTCAGTAAGTCTAGCCGAGAGCACTTACCGCGCTGCGCAGGCACTAAATTATCCATCCCTGAACCTGGTTGGCACCTCTGGCTATAACACTTCAAACGGCACCCCCAATAGCTACACACCCGCACAAACCAATGTGTATAACAATACCCTTGGTCTACAGCTTTCCATTCCGTTAGTATCTGGTGGATTTAACAGCTCGGTGATCCGTCAAAATGCAGCATTAGTGGACGCTGCCAAAGCAAATTACGACAATGCCAGACGTACTGCAGCTCAAGGTACCCGCGCAGCCTTTACTGGTTTTTACGGTGGCTTAGCAAGTGTGAAAGCCTATGAAGCTGCAGAGCGCTCTTCAGAATCCGCTGTTGAATCAAGCAAGCTTGGTTTTCAGGTTGGAACCTTGATTAATATTGACGTCTTAATTGCTGTAGATACTTTATTTACCACTAGGTCACAACTTCAACTAGCGCGTTACAGCACAATCCTAAATGCTCTCAAATTAAAAGCGAGTGCTTCAACACTCTCTGATGAGGACTTATTAGCAATTAATTCGTTACTACGCTAATAGTCTTAAAGAAGCCTTCAGTACCTCTTGAATACTGGGGGGCTGTTGAGTATCCCCAAGATTCTGAATCTGGCTGCTCCAGTACCCCTCGGTTTTCCATCTAGGCGAGTCACAATAAATTTCAACCGTTGGCTTACCAAGTACCGCGGCTAAATGAGTCAGTCCAGTATCTACGCCAATTATTAAGGTAGCGTCATTAATCACTGAAAAAGCTTGCTCAATCGAGAAAGCTAGCGGAACATAAGATCTAGGAATATGGTTTGCAAGCTCTTCACTAACACGCTTCTCATCCAGACTTCCCCAAGGCAGGACTAATTGGTAGCCCTGCTCTGACAGGCTCTTACCCAAAGAAATCCAACTCGTATTGGGCCAACGTTTAGCCTCTCTAGCAGTCGAGTGAAAAAATAAAATGTAGGGTAAAGCAATATCAAATACAGATTGCTTTGGAATGGATGCCACAAATTTCTTGGGATAAAACTGCGGCGACTCTGAACGCTCCAAGAGAGGCAAACCTAATGCTGAGCACATTACCCATCGAGAACGGTCTACCGCATGGCATTGAGTGGGCAATTGCACGGCTTGATTATAAAAAAATCTGGCGATCGGCTCATAACCAGAAAACTCCGTTGCATTAGCTAATCCAGATACAACCGCATTTGCATTCTTCAAAGCCAGGGCACAAACTAAAGCTGACTTTAATAAACCTTGAGTTTCAATGATGAAGTCATAAGCGGTTTCTTGCAGATCTTTTTTAAACACAAAGAACTCTTGCCAAGTTTTAGCCTTGAGCAGATTCTTTTTCCAACGGCGCAAGCCAATTGGAATGATGTGATCAATTCCTCTAAATTCCCCTTTCGAAAGCAAGGGCTCTAGAAGGTGTACATAAGCCTCTTCCACTACCCAGTCGATTTGTGCATTGGGGAAGCGTGCGCGTAAGTCCCAAACAATTGGCAAGTTATGCAGGACATCCCCAAGGGAGGATAGCTTCACCAATAAAATCTTAGGCGAAATAGGTGTGGAAAAATTGAGTAAGGATTTGCTCATGCGAGCATTATCTTATCTTTTGAGCGCAGATTAGAACTTAGGAGCAGCATTCCAAAATAAACCGGCTAAATCCTTGGCATTCATATTAGGCGTCACCCCTTGAGGCAAAGGCCACTCAATTGATATGGTGGGATCATTCCAAGCCAGACATGCTTCACTTTGGGGGTGATAGTAGTCCGTAGTCTTATATAAAAACTCAGCAGTTTCTGATAAGACCAAGAAACCATGTGCCAATCCAGCTGGGACCCACAATTGCTTATGATTTTGTGCGCTGAGCTCAATGCCAGCCCATTTTCCATAGGTAGGAGAATCCTTGCGAATATCAACAGCTACATCAAAGACGCTACCAGTCACTACCCGCACTAGCTTTCCCTGAGTTTGCTCCAATTGATAATGCAAGCCACGTAACGTCCATTGACGCGAAAAAGAATGATTATCTTGGACAAATACCACACTCAAGCCGGTTGCAAGAGCAAAATCTTGAGCATTAAAGGATTCAGTAAACCAACCTCGATCATCACCAAATACCTTAGGTTCAATTACCAGTAAATCATGAATGGCCGTGGGGCTTACTTTTAGTTTGGGGGGTGTGCTCATCAGTCTATCTTCTTTGCGGATAAAGAGATGGGTTGAACAGAGCTATTGAGCTCATTCAGAATCTTACTCAAATACTGCCCGTAACTATTTTTACTTAATTGTGTGGCTACCTTTTGTACTTGATCAGCGCCAATCCAACCCTGACGATAGGCAATTTCTTCTGGGCAAGCCACCATTAATCCTTGGCGTTTTTGTAGAGTCGCAATAAAACCTGCGGCATCTAATAAAGAGTCATGAGTGCCGGTATCCAACCATGCAAATCCACGGCCCAAGATCTCCACACTGAGCTCACTTTTCTCAAGATAGGCACGATTGACATCGGTAATTTCTAATTCACCACGTGCGCTAGGCTTAATGGAAGAAGCGATATCGCACACCTGATTATCATAAAAGTAGAGTCCAGTAACAGCATAGTTACTTTTTGGCTTTAGGGGCTTCTCCTCTATTGAGAGTGCTTTGTAACTTTTATCAAATTCGACAACACCATATCGCTCTGGATCATTCACGTGATAGGCAAACACAGTAGCGCCTGTCTGTCGATCATCCGCGCTATCAAGCTGGCTAACTAACTCATGACCATAAAAAATGTTGTCCCCAAGCACCAATGCACTGGGGTTATTGCCCACAAAGTTTTTACCCAGGGTAAATGCTTGTGCTAAACCATCAGGTGAAGGTTGAACACAGTATTCAATATTTAAACCCCATTGGGAACCGTCACCCATCAACTCAGAAAAACGAGGCGTATCGTGTGGCGTGGAAATTAATAAGATATCCCGAATACCAGCTAGCATCAAAGTGCTTAAGGGGTAGTACACCATCGGCTTGTCATAAACCGGCATGAGCTGCTTAGAAACGGCCTGAGTTACTGGATATAAACGGGTACCAGACCCACCAGCCAAAATAATTCCTTTGCGCTTTATTGTCATTACAACCCTATCTTTTGTGACTCAAACTAAATCAGACCGTCAGATGCTAATTTAAATACATACTCCCGAACCATCCCATCCCAATGAGGAAATGCCGGAGCCTTGTTGGAATCATTATAAGAGTGTGTAGTAGAGCTGAAATAACTGTCAGAAAGGGCTAAAACTGACTGTAACTTATCGGTAGACATGCGAGAGTTCATTGGTCTTGGGGCTGGCAAAGGATAGTCCACAGTACGAATTGGGCGTATGGATGCAGGCTTCGCTTTTAAACTTACCCCCGCCTCAAGCGCTGACTCCACCACTAAAGAGGCTAGACCATACCAAGAAATTTCTCCGGCCGGTACAGCATGGTAAATGCCCGATGGAAACTTCGCTAAATCACCGTGTTGATTTAAAACTAGACTCAAACTCACGCTCGCCAACCAGTCAGAACTAGTTGGCACACCATACTGGTCGTCAATAATTTTGAGCTCTTCACGCTCTTTTGCCAAACGTAAAATCGTACGAATAAAATTACTACCATCGCCATATACCCAGCTGGTTCGAAGAATGGCATAACGGCCTTTAGCGCAATTTGAAAATATCCGCATAACTGCCTCCTCACCTAACGCTTTACTTTTTCCATAGATCCCTAAAGGATGGCGAATATCATCCTCCAAATAAAAACCATACTTTTCCCCATCGAAAACGTAATCAGTAGAGAAATGGATTAAGCTCGCATCATTCTTTGCCGCAAACTCTGCCATGATCTCTGGCGCTTTTGCATTGACGGCATAAGCCAAGTCAGCTTCGATTTCCGCCTTATCCACAGCGGTATAGGCGGAAGCATTAATAATCAGATTAGGTTGAAGCTGGTTTAATAGAATACGAATAGCGTTGGGATTACTGAGATCACACTCATGACGCCCAACATATTGAATAACGGGCTTGTTTACTAAAGTAGGAGTAACCGCATCCAATAGAGCTTTAAAAGCTTTGCCTAATTGACCATCCTTACCAAAAACCAAAATATGCATATGAAATGATTACCCTAGGTATATTGCTTTTGTAGCCAATCGCGATAAGAGCCGCTCACTACTCCATCAATCCATACTGGATTATCTAGGTACCACTGTACCGTCTTGCGTATTCCCGTTTCAAATGTTTCTACTGGACGCCACCCGAGCTCTTGCTCAATCTTGCCAGCATCAATAGCGTAGCGACGATCATGCCCTGGACGGTCTTTGACATAGGTAATTTGGTCGATATAGGGCCTGCTATCTGCGCGTGGCTTTAATTCATCCAAGATTCTGCAAATAGTCTGGACCACCTCAATATTAGCTTTTTCATTCCAACCGCCAATGTTGTATGTTTCGCCCAATCTGCCTTTTTTCAAAACTTCGCGAATTGCAGAACAATGGTCACCGACATATAACCAATCGCGCACTTGTTGACCATCGCCATAAATTGGCAACGGTTTGCCATTGAGCGCATTAAGAATGACCAAGGGAATGAGTTTCTCTGGAAAATGGTATGGGCCGTAATTATTTGAGCAATTTGTTGTGACGACTGGAAACCCATAGGTATGAAACCAAGCGCGCACTAAATGATCAGAGGCAGCCTTAGATGCAGAATAAGGACTATTAGGCTCATAAGGATGGGTTTCTGCAAATGCAGGATCGGTCGCTGATAAGGACCCATAGACTTCATCAGTTGAAACATGATGAAAGCGAAATTTCATTTTGGCATCTTCATCAAGATTATTCCAATACTCACGAGCGCACTCAAGTAAATTAAAAGTACCAAGAATATTAGTTTGAACAAATTCTGCCGGCCCATGAATCGAGCGATCTACATGGCTCTCTGCAGCAAAGTTAATAATGGCGCGAGGTTGAAATTCTTTTAATAATTTTGTGACCAGCTCTTTATCGCAAATGTCACCATGGATAAATATATGCCGGGAGTCATCTTTTAAAGATTCTAATGTGGCCAGATTCCCGGCATAAGTTAATTTATCTAAATTAACGACACCTTCTGAAGTGGAATTGGCTAACCAATCTAATATAAAATTACCACCAATAAAACCTGCGCCACCAGTCACTAAAATCATACGAACCTTAAAAAATAAATAAGCAATAAATATTTAGTGCTAAATCCCAAATACTTAATGAATTTGGTTATAAATTCGATCTATAACCTTACTCGCAAAACTGCATGAGCCATGACGAGTAAAAGCACTGCTAAGAATAAAATTTCTACCGGCAATTTGCATTTTAATAAATGCCTCTTCGGACATGCTTGAGAGATATTGGTATAAGGCTTCATAAGAAGTAAATTTTCTAAAGTCCACAAAGCAGTCCGCGGGTAGCCACTGGTCTATATTTGGCTCCCCCCTGTAAACAGGAATACAGCCAGCAAATAAGCAATCAAAGATTTTTTCAGTCAGATACCCAGAAATATCGCGCGCATTTTCATAGCAAATACAAAAGCGGGTTTTAGCTAAAACATCCCACTTGGCAGGAATGGGGCCCCGATAACTTGGGAATGCTGCTTTTCTAGTTATAAATAGGATGATTTTTTTTAAGCGGTAAATACATTTACCATATGCACCTAATCGCTTTTGAGGCACTCGCCAGCCATTACCATATAAAAAAAATTGGTTAACTGTATTTTTTTCAAACCATCGAATTGCCATGACTCTTTCAGAATAAAGCTCTCGTTGGTCTGGTGTATTTGCATAGCGATTACTGGCGATAAGGCAACAAAAATGAGGTCGCTCTTTAAACCCAACATGTGGTTTTTCTCTCGAAAATTCTGTTGGGATTGGATTTGGAATGCGAATTTCTGTCAATACGGGATGGTTCAATACATTATTTAGCAACCCACTTTTTTGGGCGAGTAGTAAATCTAAGTTCCATGTAAATATTTCATCAAATTGATTTACATAATTAAAATCAGCATTTAATGGAACCGTAAGTGCGGTCTCAAATAATAAAAGACAGTTTATACCTGGAGCATTTTTATCAATTGGGATTGATTCTACGTAAAGATTAAATGCTGGAATTAATCCAAGCGACTTTACTACATCTTCGGTGTGCAGCTCGATGCCCTTAGTAAGCGCGTAGCTCTGCAAAGCCCGCATTGGCTCCAAACAATTGTCACGGTTACGGATACTCAAAGGATTAAAGATGTCATCCTTTCCAGGCTCCCACCCATAAATACTACCAATTACCATAAATTAGCTATAACGAAGTGGCATTAGAAAATAAATCGACTTCTATTGAATTAATGCTTTAATAATACAATATGAAGATCATCGTACAGCTCCAAGGTGGGCTGGGAAACCAATTATTTCAGTATGCTGCCGCTAGAGCGTTGGCTGATCAACATGGCGCTCAACTTGAGCTGGATACAGCTTGGTATGAAGCCACCTACACGGATGTCACTCAGCGAGATGTTCAACTACTTCACTTTCAGATTGAAGCAAGAATAGTATGCCAAAAGCCTTTAAGAGTTGGCCCCAAATCATTACGCCGTATTGCTCAAGAATTTTTACCAATCAATCCCTATGTCTTGATGGAGAAGCATTCCTACACCTTTACACCTAAGCTCAGTCAGCTATCCCTGTATGTCAATCAAGATCTATATTTACTAGGATATTGGCAGTCCTACAAATATTTTTCCCATATTCGAAGTGAGCTAACAGCTCAGATAAGACCAAATCTCTCCCTCAATAGCGCATATCAGCAATTTTCCAACTTAATTCAAGGAAGTGCTTCAGCCATGGTGCATATTCGCAGAGGAGATTATGTGCACTTACCTGTAGCCTCTAAGGTACATGGCTTTCTTGGACTGGAGTATTACGTTAAGGGAATGACGCTCCTGCTGCAAGAAGATTCCTCTATTCAATTCTTTGTATTTTCAGATGATATTGCATGGGCACGTACCAATTTGCCATATCAAGAGCGGACTACTTTTATAGAAGTAGCTCCAAGTTTAGAATCTGCCCCTCAAGAACTCTTTTTAATGTCACAGTGCAAAAGTCACCTAATTGCTAATAGCTCTCTTAGCTGGTGGGGCGCATGGCTTGCGCATGGCGAGAGCTCAGAGAAAAAAGTAATTTGTCCTACCCACTGGACTAATGACCGCAAGATGAATTGGGATGATCTCCTGCCTAAATCTTGGGAGAAAATCTAGCTTATAAACTACCAATAGTGGTGGCAAGTGAGCAGACAATAAAGCGTTCAAGGCGAGTGAGTGGTGTCCAGATTCCATTGCCTCGATGTTGAAATCGAGAATAAATTTGATAATTTGCTGAAAACGAAATTCCCCGAATTCGACGATTGATTTCATATAGAAACTTGGGTGCTTTTGTCAATCTTTCCCAAAAAAACATTTTTCGAGGGATAAGTTCTGGGTTAATATTTAGCCCCCTAATATAGTCAGCCCTGCAGCGATCAAAGATCATCTGAGCGCTCGCATTAGCTACGCGACTAATCTGTTTGGGGTGAATTCTGTATGTAATTAATTTGTCTTTTAAATTAGCAAATTTATAACCAGCCAAAGCAATTTGTTGCCACAGCGAATAATCTTCAGCATGATCATTTTTGGACTGATATCTAAATTGCTTAAAAATATCAGTCCGGCCCATAACTGCTGGATTGCATAGAGGGCAGTAAACAGTAATTAAGGCTTTAATATCTGCATCGGTATACCGTTCTTTAGAATTACGCCTTTTTCCAGTTTCTTCATTTAAAGTTTGATAGGCACCACTACAAAGATCAGCCTTACCCGCTTCAAGAAAGGCTATTTGCTTAGCTAATCGATCAGGAAAAGCAATATCATCATTATCTAAATATGCAATATATTTACCCCTAGCTTGTTCAATCAAGGCATTTCTTACGGATACCAGACCGCCATTTTGAGAGCGATGTGTTTTAACGATACGTGGGTCATTAAATTGCTCTATAACGGCAGCAGTTCCATCAGTTGAGCCGTCATTAATAATGCACAGCTCAAAGTTTTTATAGGTTTGATTTAGGATACTTTGAATAGCCTCAGCGATATATTTCTCCGAATTGTAGGCAGGCATAAGTACGCTAACTAACGGAGACTGTTCGTTCATTTTAGAAATTTAAATAAAACTCTGCAAATAGCGTGAAAAACGCTTTATTTTTTTTAGCATACGAGAAGGTAGTGATTTCTGATGTTGATTAAAATTTAACTCATAATCCCAGGAAGATTGATAAATAATTCCTAAATAATTTTTTTTAATTTTTTTTAAAGTCTCACCTTGACGCCTAAGTAAGTAATATTGCCAATCGTAGTGATACACCCTAAAAAGAGGCTCAATAGCCAATATGGGAATCGGCTTAAACTTCAATAAGGCCTCGCCATAAACAAGAGATTCAGGGTACTCCGATGAGATAAATTTCCAAATACTTACCCCCTTGGGAATGAGGAGTTCGTTATCTAAAGCCTCCCATACTTTTGCAGACCAAATAAAAGGGGCGGGAGCACAGAAATAATTTGGGCCAACTCTTTTGAATAATTCCTGAACTCGAGTAGCCTCAAAACGAAGATCCCTCTCCACCTTATCAAGACCTCGATTTGAGGCCATCTGGAAAAATTCTTTATTTTGATGTATGACCGTATAAGGCGTACCGCTTGGCGAAATAAAATCAGAACGATAAAAATCACGAATAAAGACGCAATCAGAATCAAGGCAGAGATAATTTTCAGAAAATTTTAAACGCCAAAATTCAGATTTAATAATTTGCTGGGATAGCCTGCTGGGCATATCTAAATATGCCTTCATATTTGCCCGAGGATTAGATGCAATAATCGACTCATCAGAAATCCATAAAAATCCTTGGGTTGAACCTAAAACCGAAATTAAATCCTCGTACTGCTCTTGAGGGGTTGAGATATAAAAAGGAATGCGGTCAATGTTGTACTTTTCAATTGACTCTAGCAGACGCTTCACACGAAGAAAATCTTGACGATATGATTTGCAGTAAAGAACGAGATCTCTCAACAGTTTTCCTAGGTTATTTTTTGGACTTCAGAGAGTATTTTGGTTACAGCTTGATCTACACCTATTGGCAGCCATTTGGGCTCTACTAATTGTTGGTTTTTCCAATCTAACCAAATTTTTTCTAATGCGATATTGATACTTTTCTCGTCACTAGCATGACTTAAATATGCACCACGCTCCTCAAGCAATGCATCCAGCTGAGCATTTCGGTGACTCAAGGCCCAAATTGGCCTCCCCGTCCAGAGATACTCGTAATACTTAGATGGGATATATTCAGCGCACCACTCATCATTACCGTGTAACAAAATCAAAATATCAGCAGTCTGCATCTTCTCTACAACTCTTTCGCGACCACTCTTGCCCGTTACTGGGTCTTTTTCCAGCCTACCGTGTGCAATCAACACATCGCTGTAATTGAACTTCTCAATAGCCTGTTTAGTGAGCTCATCCAAGGGGGCTCCGTAAGCATGTACTTGAATTTTCTCTCTCGCCTCTGGATATTCTTTTACTAGCTCAATTATCGCTTTTAGGATAGTTGAAAGGGATCGGTCTTTTGCTAAAGAACCGAAATGGCATAAATTTAACTTCTCGCTGTAAGTATGACGAGAGTGTTTGGATGATTCATTTAAATTCACTGGAGGTTGAGCCCCGGGGATTACAACACACCCACGAGCATTATTAGGTGTATTTAAATTTGTATTTCGTACTTTAGCGTAGTGCAATGCGCCATCAGTAAACCACCATACTAAGTTAGCATATTTACAAATCTGTTTTTCTAAGTATTGTCTGAATTGAGCATCTCGGTTCTTGGGTTTTTCAAATCCTTCATCAGTAATATTGTTACGAATGATCAGTGGATCATGAATTTCCGCAATCCAAGGAAGTCTTGTTTTTTTCCTTAACCATAAGGCTGCTAAATGCGCTGACCATGCACCCCCAGTTGAGTAAATTAAATCCACCTGTCCAGATCTAATTAGTTTTAGACCATGAATAAATGCGGGAATGGCCCATGACCATTGACTTGAATATCCTAAGAAAAATTTTTCAATGACGATAAAGGGTGCTAACAATAGCGAAATAAGTCCTGTTGAAATCTTATAAAAAAGACCTCTACCGTACTGATTTGCAATCCAGTGACGAAAATCAAATCGAAAGGCTGCAGGGCCCCAAGCCAAAAATTGTTTATGGTCAAAACGCTTATCTTTAATGCCAGTAATAGCACTAAATACAATAGGCTCTACACCAGCGGTTAAGAAATATGGGATCTTATCAGTAATGGTTTGGCTTGAGGCCCTTCCATCCATGTTGAACCCATGTGACAAAATCAACCATCTTCTGTTTTGTAATGCGGTTATAGGGGTATGGATCACTATTTAGTCAATTTAACCATCAATTGCCAGCAACAATTGACATGACGGCCATGCGCACAGCGATACCAAAGGTCACTTGATTAAGGATCACTGATTGAGGCCCATCGGCAACTGCAGAATCAATTTCAACCCCACGATTCATTGGTCCTGGATGCATCACAATTGCATTGGACTTTGCGATAGCTAGACGCGTAGGAGTGAGGCCGTACTGTCTAAAGAAAGCCTCTCCCTCGGGAACTTGCCCAGCTTCCATACGTTCTTTCTGAATACGGAGAGTCATCACCACATCCACATCCCTCAGGCCCTCTTCCATGGTATGAAAGACCTTTACGCCCAGCATGTTTAGATCACTAGGCAATAAACTTTCGGGACCAATTACTCGAATATCCTCACACCCTAATGTAGTTAGGGCATGAATATTTGACTTAGCTACTCGACTATGAACAATGTCACCCACAATGGCGACTTTAAGTCCATGAAAGTCCCGCTTAAAGTGGCGCATGGTATACATATCCAATAAGCCTTGCGTTGGGTGCTGGTTGCTACCGTCGCCCGCATTGACTACATGAACATGGGCAGGAACATGATTGGCAATTTCAATAGGTGCCTTAGAGACACCATGGCGGACAATAAAGATATCTGCCTGCATAGCAACTAAATTATCGATAGTATCTAGAAGACTTTCGCCTTTAGCAGTGGAAGACGTAGAGATATCTAAATTAATAACATCTGCAGATAAACGCTTTGCTGCAATCTCAAAGGTAGTTCGAGTTCGAGTGGAGTTTTCAAAGAAAAGATTAAATACACTCTTCCCTCGCAGTAGCGGAACTTTTTTCACCTCTCTAGAAGGGTCAGTCACGCTGACAAATTGCTTAGCAGTATCAAGAATATGAACAATTTGCTCTTTAGGTAATCCCTCTAAAGTTAAAAGATGGGTTAACTCTCCAGTCGCATTAAATTGATTGACTGCACTGTCTGCTGCACTCATTGCGCGCGCTCCTCGAGTTGGAAACTGAACTTGCCAGCATCATCTTTTTCTAAAACCAAAATTTGTTGATCGGGAGCATTTACAACCTCGCCCACAAAATCAGCACTTACTGGAAGCTCACGCTTTACTCGATCTGCCAAGACCATCAACTCCACCTGAGAAGGTCTACCAAAATCAAATAATTCATTTAATGCTGCGCGTACGGTTCTACCGGTCAACAAAACATCATCAATCAAAATCACATTGGTAGCAGTAACCTCATAAGGCAAATTGGTGGGCATGGTACTAGCAGTGCGAAGAGCGGTCATGCCCTTCTCAGCATAATCATCCCGATGAAAAGCTACATTAATAATCCCGTAATGCGGTAGTTGTAGATCCTTAGCCAAACGCTCTGCAATCCAGGCGCCCCCCATCGCGAGGCCTGCCAACTCAAATGCCTCACCAGCATCCTTACGCTTACGCAATACCTCTAGTAATTTTAGATAGGACTGTTCTGCATTCATCTTAATCAATCCAATTCTTCTCAAGAAAATACTGCTCTAAAATTAAGGCTGCCGACTGGGCATCCAAATTGTCTCGCATCTCAGGATTCCCCTCCAAAACAACTGAGGTATAGCGCTCATCCACCCAATCTACCGGTAGTTGAAAGCGGCCGTGTAGTTGATTACCAAAGCGCTTGGCCTTCGCCGTCATTTCATGCTCTGCTCCATCAGGGTGGCACGGTAAACCCACAACCAGTTGATTGGGCTCCCATTCCTTAATAAGGCCTTCAATGGCCTTAAAGCGGGCATCGCCATTAGATTCAGAAATCGTCTTCACAGCTTGCCCCGTTCGAGTAAACGTATTCCCAATAGCAACACCTATTCTGCGGGTGCCATAGTCAAAAGCCATCACGGTTTTGACATTAGGCATGACCTACCTCGCCCGAAAGGTCAGATAAATCAAATCCTAAGTGACTCATCGTGCGCTCGTAACGCTGACTCGAAGGGGTATCAAAAATAATGTCAGCCATTTGTTCTTGCGACAAAGGAACATTCATCCAGTCATTGAGCGTAATCTCTTCTCCAAGTTGACCAGCGCCCCATCCAGCATAGCCAAGGGTAATCAGAAACTTTTTAGGGCCATTACCAGAGGCCACTGCTTCAAGCACATCCTTTGAAGTGGTCATTGTTAAGCCGCTGGGAATAATCAAAGAAGAGCTATAACCACTATCTACGATTGGCTCATGTAGGACAAAGCCGCGCTCTACTTGAACTGGCCCGCCAAAGTAAACGGGCTTATCAATTAAGGGCACAATTTCCAATTTAAGTTCAATTTTGTCAAAAAGCGTAGCCAAATCCACTTCAGTTGGCTTATTAACTACTAAACCCATTGCGCCTCGTTCGGTATGTTCAAAAAGATAGATGACTGAACCAATAAAATCAGGGTCTTGCATGCTAGGCATAGCGATTAAAAACTGATTGGCCAAGTGATCCGCGGAATAGGAGATCGAAGACCCAATATCAAGGGTTTGGATGGGTAATGGAGGTTGGCCCATAGGGGCTTTCTTAGCCGAGCTCATGTAAATCCATTTTACAGAATTACTAGATCTTGCCGGTAAACCAATAAGCAATTAAACCTATCAATTCGTGGATGACCTTATGCCAATTCTCAATTCCATCCTTGAGATCAAAAGAGGTCCACTTTAATCTATTGGCCGTCTGGTAATCAACTGGCACAGGAATCACTTCAATTCCCTGCCTTTGGAAAATCTTTACTGAGCGATACATATGACTTGCAGAGGTAATCAAAAGCCACGGTAGAGGTGCTCCATCCGACCTTTTTTTCCCAAACTCCCCAGCTATTGGCTTAATGTACATCACATTTTCGTATGTATTACGAGATTGATTTTCATAATGGGCCATCCGATCTAATAAACCTTGCTCGGCAATTAATTGCTTAAAAGCATCCGCCTCCGACATTCCCTTGGGGGATAAACGACCAGAGAATCCACTAAAAATAAAGGGTAAATCGGGATATTGACGAATTAGCTCAAATGCCTTGGTGAATCGCTACCACTTCTATAGACACTTTCTAGCCTAATATTTAGTCTATTAGGAGGTGTTTAATGAGTACAAGAAGACGATTTACTGAG
>Ga0214165_1000391_pt1 | contig 31804 bp, 26 predicted proteins | sample TroBogypolimnion_34_FD_153004 | JGI IMG/M metagenome (GOLD analysis project Ga0214165, IMG submission 153004) | Freshwater microbial communities from Trout Bog Lake, WI - Practice 03JUN2009 hypolimnion v3 | ecosystem: Environmental > Aquatic > Freshwater > Lake > Hypolimnion/Profundal zone ... | reverse complement strand
TGGGGAGTCAAGACGAGGGCCTGGCCGACATCCGACGCATTGTCAGTCAAGCGCTTGCACACCTCAAACCGGGTGGGTGGCTCTTGTTTGAGCATGGGCACGACCAGTTTGAGCGCGTGCAAGCGAGCTTGGCACAATGGGGCTACACCCAGATCCAAACCCGCCCTGACCTTGCGGGCATCCCCCGCTGCACTGGCGCGCAGTCTCCAAACATGGAATAATAACTGTACACTTTCAGTGTGGCTTATCAACCAATTAGGGGGTTTCGTCCCCAAATTGCCATGACAAAGCCGCATGTTTTACTGTTTTTGGAGAGCCCAGGCCATGGATAACGTACAAACCCAAATTGATCAATTGGTCAAAAGCCACGACGTGGTGCTGTTCATGAAGGGGGACGCCAGTTTTCCGCAATGTGGTTTTTCGGGGCGGGCCATCCAAGTCCTCAAAGCCTCTGGCGTGGACGTCAAGCAACTCAAAACCATCAATGTTTTAGAAGAGCCCGAAATTCGTCATGGTATCAAAGAGTACAGCAACTGGCCTACCATCCCGCAGCTCTACGTCAAGGGCGAATTCATTGGTGGCTCCGACATCATGATGGAGATGTTCGAGTCGGGTGAGTTGACCCAGGTCTTGAAGGCCTAAGCCCAAGCCTGTTGAAGGCGTTTTCTGCTGTGAAACGCCGTCACGCTGGGCCTCAATGGGCTACCCTGCAAGCCCTTCAAGCCTTTCATACCCTTGAAGAGTCAGTAGGGACCCAACTGGCCCTTCATCGCATCCAAGGCTTTTAGTGCTGGATTTTGCCGCGTAAAAACCCCATCACTTCCAGGAGTGGCAACTCGGTGGCTTGACTGTCGCGCCGGTGCTGGTACTCGGCCAAGCCAGCCTTCACACTTCGGTCTGACACGACCAGGCGGTGTGGCACACCAATGAGCTCCCAGTCCGCAAACATGACCCCTGGGCGCTCGCCGCGGTCGTCAAGCATCACATCCCACCCCAACTCCAACGCTTGCTCGTATAAAGTGTGTGCATGTTGCTTCACCTCTTCACTGCGGTCCATTCCGATGGGACAAATCACCAAGACAAACGGGGCAATGGACTCGGGCCAAATCATGCCCTTGGCATCGTGGTTTTGCTCAATGGCGGCGGCCGGCAAGCGGGTGACGCCAATGCCATAGCAGCCCATCTCCATGGCTTGGGGTTTGCCATTGACGTCCAAAAAAGTGGCATTCATGGCTTTGGAGTATTTCGTGCCCAAGTAAAAAATATGCCCCACTTCAATGCCGCGCTCAATGCTCAAAGTGCCTTGACCACAAGGCGAGAGGTCACCACTCACCACGTTTCTCAAGTCATAGGTCTCTTGCGCCAAAGGTGCGTCCAAGTCCCGCCCCCAGTTCACACCCGAGAGGTGGAAACCCGCCTCGTTGGCGCCGCAAACCCAATCGGACATGAGGGCGACTTCGCGGTCGACCAAAAGATGGATGCCTGGCGGTCGGCCCACTGGGCCCAAAAAGCCAGGGACACATGAAAAGAGGACTTCAATCTCTTTGGCGTGGGCGAGTCGCAACTGGCCAAGGCTCAACTGCGGGACCTTGGCCAGTTTCACTTCATTCAACTCATGGTCTCCACGCAAAAGCACCAACCAAAATTGTTGTACTGCGGCGGCGCCATTCTCGCTGCTGGGCTCATAAACCCAGACCAAGGACTTGACCGTTTGCTGCAAAGAAACGCCCAGCAAGGTCGACACCTCTTCACATGTGGTTTGACTCGGGGTGGCTTCACGCTTGAGAGCCTGGGTGGCCTCTAGGCGGGCATGGCTCGGCGCCAAGGCTTGGGCTTTTTCCATATTGGCTGCATACTCGCTTTGCGCACAAAACACGATGGCGTCCTCGCCCGTTGTGGCAATCACCTGGAACTCCTCGCTCAAGTCGCCCCCAATGGCACCACTATCGGCGGCCACCGCACGGTACTTTAAGCCAAAGCGATCAAAAATGCGCCGATAGGCCGCGGCCATGCCTGCATAACTCTCGCGCGCTTTGTCAGGGCTCACATCAAAACTGTAGGCGTCCTTCATGATGAATTCACGCCCCCGCATGAGACCAAATCGTGGACGACGCTCGTCTCTAAATTTGGTTTGAATTTGATAAAAATTCTTGGGCAGCTGCTTGTAGCTCTTGATCTCTTGGCGGGCGATATCCGTGACCACCTCTTCCGAGGTGGGCTGGATGACAAAGTCACGACCATGCCGGTCGCGTATGCGCAGGAGTTCAGGGCCCATTTTCTCAAAACGTCCGGTTTCTTGCCAGAGTTCGGCCGGTTGCACGAGGGGCATGGTGAGCTCAATGGCACCGGCTTTGTCCATTTCTTGACGAATGATGGCCTCGACCTTGCGGATAACCCTCAAGCCCATGGGCATATAACTGTAAATACCTGCCCCGAGTTTTTTAATCATCCCCGCGCGAATCATCAACTGATGGGAGACGATTTCAGCATCTTGGGGGGCTTCTTTGAGAGTGGAGACGAGGAATTGAGAGGCTTTCATGTCGCTAGAAGGTCCAATTTAAATTACAAAAAACAGCAAGGTTCAATCCTTGAATAGAAAAAATTCGCACTCCCCCCCTTGATCAAATGGGGGGACTGTGGATAATCAACTCAATTGAAAAATTTGAGAATTGATTATGCTTGACAGAGACGGCTTTAGGCCCAATGTTGGCATCATCATAGTGAATCATCGAAATCAGGTTTTTTGGGGCAAGCGAATACGCAGTCACAGTTGGCAGTTTCCACAAGGCGGCATTGACAAGGGCGAAAGCCCTGAGCAAGCCATGTTTAGGGAACTGCACGAAGAAGTTGGGCTCATGCCTGACCATGTGCGTATTCTCGCCCGAACCCGAGATTGGTTACGCTATGAAGTGCCAGACCGCTATATTAGACGAGATGCTCGGGGCCATTACAAGGGACAAAAACAAATTTGGTTTTTGTTGCAATTGGTCGCGCAAGACTGGCATCTCAACTTAAGGGCGACCAACCATCCGGAATTTGACGCTTGGCGTTGGAATGATTTTTGGATTCCTTTGGAAGTGGTCGTGGAGTTCAAGCGTGGCGTGTACGAAGCCGCCCTCAGTGAGCTGCAGCGTTTTTTACCACCCATTGAAAACAACAACCAGTCTCACCGATCACGCCCTTCAAGGGAGTTTTCACAACGGGTGCGCCACTCGAGCCTGGATGAAAAGAGTGCCGAGGTGTCCATCGCGGCTGAAGGCGAGACGCCTCCCTTGCAAGCCGGCCTCTCAAGCTCCCACACCTTGGGGGTGAGAGTCCCTTACACCTTGAGTCATCACAACACCGAAGTGCCTCCAGACGGCTCCTTTGAGCACTGATGTGAGCCCCAATCCATGCTCAGTGCTCAGCGCATGAGCACCATGTTATCGCGGTGGACGATTTCGTCTTCGGCAGTGTAGCCCAAGATCGATTCAAAATCGCTCGAAGGCTTTTTACACAGCAGCCTGGCTTCAGCGCTCGCGTAATTGGACAGGCCTCGAGCGAGCTCTTGGCCCTCGGGGTCTTTGATCGCCACGACCTCACCTCTTGAAAAATCGCCTTGAACACCGACCAAACCAATGGGCAACAAGGAGCTGCCCCCCAGTTTGAGTTTGCTGGCTGCACCGGCATCAACCAGCAAAGCGCCTTTGAGTTGCAAATGGTCGGCCATCCATTGTTTTTTGGCCTGTAATTTGGGCGTGCTCGCCCACAGCAAAGTGCCCAGACTTTCCCCGCGGGCGAGTCGAATCAAGGCATCGGGCTCACGCCCCCAAGCGATGACCGTGGAGGCTCCCGAACTGGCCGCCCGTTTGGCTGCCAACACCTTGGTGATCATGCCGCCTTTGCCCAGGCTCGAACCCGCACCGCCCGCCATGCTTTCAAGCAAGGGGTCGCCGGCCAAGGCACATCGAATGAATTTGGCCTCTGGGCTGGAGCGCGGATCGCTGTCATAAAGGCCAGCCTGATCGGTCAAAATAATGAGCGCATCGGCCTCCACCAAATTGGCCACCAAGGAGGCCAGGGTGTCGTTGTCACCGAACTTGATCTCGTCATTGACCACGGTGTCATTTTCATTGATCACCGGCAGCACGCCGTGTTTGAGCAAGGTGAGCAAGGTGGACTTGGCATTGAGGTAGCGCTCCCGATCGGCCAAGTCGGCATGGGTGAGGAGCACTTGCGCACTTCCGAGTCCATTTTCTTTGAGTTTGCTCTCGTAGATCTGGGCCAGGCCCATTTGACCCACCGCGGCAGCGGCTTGTAATTCATTGATGGCACTCGGACGTGTGCTCCAGCCCAAGCGCTTCATACCCTCGGCCACAGCACCACTGGAGACCATGATGATCTCAAGCGAGACTTGGCCTGAGTCGGGCAGGGGTTGTGTCAAGCTCGCCATTTGACGACACCACTCACCGATGGCGCGCTCGTCAAGACCTCGCCCCTCATTGGTGACCAAACTTGAGCCCACTTTCACCACCCAGCGTCGCGACTGTTCAATCGCACCGCGAGCACGCTCGCGGGTGATCTCATCGGGAGCCAATAGATTCACAGTTTCGAGTGCTGGCTTAGGGGTTTGCATAAGGGTCAAACATGGTTTGCGTTGGCAAATAGGCGTGAGCGTCCAATGCACCGGGCGTCATTGGCGAACCTGTCGGGTACGGATGGATTTTTTAGCGGGTATTTTTTTAGGCACTGGGTTTTGGGTTGGCGTTTTTTCCACGGACGCTTTTTTTTCTAGCGCTTTTTTTAAAGAAATTGCTTTACCGCTTGAGTTTTTTGCCTTTGAGCTTGGGACGGTCGACTTTTGGGCAGGGACTTTGGGGGTCACTGCTTTTTTGACCGTTGCTTTTTTGACCGACGCCTTTTTGACGACCGCCTTTTTCACGGCCTCCTTGGGAACCTTTGGTTTTTGCGCTTTTTCAAGGACAGGCTTGGGTGCAGGGGTCTTGAGCGAAGTTTTTGCTGGCGTCTTGGCAACAGCTTTCACGGCTGCTTTGGGGTTTTCTCTCAACACCCGTGTCTCTTGAACAGACTCCTTGCTTGGAGGCGTCAATTCATTGCCACTGAGCTCGAGCCCCGGAACAAACCGTGGATCCACATACTCGGGCTCTGCAAGGGCGACTTGAATGGACTTGATGTGTTCAAACACGGCCTTGACCAAATGGTCACAGCCGTCCTTGCTCAAGGCCGAGACTTGGAAGACCGGTCCATTGAATTTGAAGGCCTTCAAAAACGCGTTCACACGCGCTTGTCGCTCGTCTTTTGGCACCATGTCCATCTTGTTGAGCACCAACCACCTGGGCTTGGCAAACAATTTGGGGTCGTATTTTTTGAGCTCAGCCACGATGGCTTTGGCTTGCTTGGCCGGATTCACAGCATCATCAAAAGGCGCCATGTCCACCAAATGAAGGAGTAGCCTGGTGCGTTGCAGATGTCTTAGAAATTGATGGCCTAAACCTGCACCCTGTGAAGCACCTTCGATGAGACCGGGCACATCGGCCACCACAAAACTTTGACTCGGCCCCACGCGGACCACACCCAAATTGGGATGCAAAGTGGTAAAGGGGTAGTCGGCGATCTTGGGGCGCGCATTGGAAATCGCGGTGATCAAGGTTGACTTACCGGCATTGGGCATGCCAAGAAGCCCAACATCTGCCAAGACCTTGAGTTCGAGCTTGACGAGTCGTTTTTCACCAAGCTCACCGGGTGTTTTTTGACGCGGAGCGCGGTTAATAGAGCTTTTAAATCGCATGTTGCCAAAGCCGCCATCCCCTCCCTTGGCCACCATGATGGGCTCACCAGGAGTCAAAAGTTCATGCAAAACCTCGCCCGTTTCGGCATCGGCAATGATGGTGCCCACGGGCATCTTGAGAACAATGTCGTCTCCTGCTGCACCAAACATGTCAGAGCCCATTCCATGCTGCCCTCGCTTGGCCTCATGGCGTCTGGCAAAACGGAAATCCACCAAAGTGTTGAGGCTCACATCGGCCATGGCGAAGACGTGACCGCCTCGACCACCGTCCCCGCCATTGGGGCCGCCAAACTCCTTGTACTTTTCATGACGAAATGACACGCAGCCATTTCCCCCATCGCCCGCGGCGATGTCGATGATGGCTTCGTCAACAAATTTCATAATGTTTACTGGTTTTTTAGCTGCCGTGGGAATCTTGCAACCATGTGCATGGCAAACTTGAACCCCAGACTATTCAAATTCAGGAGCCAAGGATAGCATTTCAGCCCACTTGAAAAGGTTCGCTCCAAAACGATTTAGCCCCGACCAGCGGGGCTAAATCAAGGCCTGATAGGCCGTCGCCCCAGATCTGTTTCAAACAGGGGTGATGTCCACCATGTGTTTGTTCAAAGCACCACGGGTGCTGAAACTCACATGTCCGTCGACCAAGGCAAACAAGGTGTGGTCTTTGCCGATGCCCACATTGACGCCAGGATGGAATTTGGTTCCACGTTGACGAACAATGATTGCACCAGCTGTGATGTTCTCACCACCGAACTTTTTAACCCCTAGCATCTTTGGCTTGGAGTCACGTCCGTTGCGCGTCGAGCCGCCGCCTTTTTTCTGTGCCATTTCTAATGCTCCTTCTTCGACTTAAGCGTGGATCGAGGCAATGTGCAATTCAGTGAATTGCTGGCGATGGCCTTGGCGCTTTTGATAATGTTTACGACGACGCATTTTGAAGATGCGCACTTTGTCGTGCAAGCCATGGGCCACGACCGTGACCGTGACCGTTGCGCCGGACACCAAGGGCGTGCCAACCTTGAGATTGGCGCCGTCACCGACAGCCAACACCTGGTCAATCACAATCTCTTGGCCAACGTCCGCAGCAATCTGTTCTACTTTAATTTTTTCGCCAGCAGCAACACGATATTGTTTGCCGCCGGTTTTTATGACCGCGTACATAAGGACCTCTTGGAATACTGAGTAATCTTTGAACCCTGCAAAAGGATTTTTACAGAGCCCTCCATTGTAGCATCTGTGGCCTTTGGGGTCTAGTTGCATGTGTCATTCACAACCTTAGAAATTCCTTTACAGTCAACCCAAACCAAAAATTAATACTTTAGATTTATTTTAATCCGATTGACCCACAACTTCTTGGAAAAAATGTCCACTGTTCGGGGGGCTCAATGCGACACAAGCGCAGTCTTTATAATGACCACTCCCCTTCAGGTGAACACTCTTGACTCTCGAAACCCCATCCAACGCTTACGCCACCTTGATCGCCCAAGATATGGACCATGTCGACGCCGTGATCGCCAAGCGTTTGAGTTCAGCCGTCCCTTTGGTGGGCGAAGTCGCCAAATACATCATCTCTGCGGGTGGCAAGCGAATTCGACCTGCATTGTTACTCTTGATTGCTGGCGCTTTGTCCTACGACCATGAGGACCGCTTTGAAATTGCCGCGGTGATTGAGTTCATCCACACGGCCACCTTGCTGCACGATGACGTGGTCGATGATTCCACCATGCGCCGAGGCCGGGCCACGGCCAATGTCTCATTTGGTAACCCTGCAAGTGTGTTGGTTGGGGACTTTTTGTACTCCAGGGCGTTTCAAATGATGGTGGACTGCGGCAATATGCAGGTGATGGCCGTTTTGGCCAATGCCACCAATGTCATTGCAGAAGGCGAAGTTCAGCAACTCATGAATTTGCACGATGCAAGCCTCACCCTAGAGGACTATTTACAAGTCATTCGCTCTAAAACTGCCAAGCTCTTTGAAGCGAGCGCCAGACTTCCAGCCATCATGGCGTCTTGCCCCGATGCACTGCAACAGTCCTGTGGCGATTACGGTGTCGCACTCGGTACCGCCTTTCAAGTGATCGACGATGCACTTGACTATGAAGGGGAGAGCACCCTCTTGGGTAAAAATTTAGGGGACGATTTGCGCGAAGGCAAAACCACCTTACCGCTCATTTTTGCCATGCAAAAAGCCGACGCGCGTGAACGCCAACTGATCAAAAATGCCATTGAGCAAGATGCAGAAGTTGAACTCGAACCCATACTTGAAGTCATCCAACGAAGTGGCGCTATGGAGGCCACCCGCGCCGTCGCCCATGAGCAAGCGCTCTTGGCCATAGCGGCCTTGAAACCTTTGCCCGATTCAGTTTATAAATCGGCCTTGCGCGAACTCGCCTCACAACTGCTCATTCGAACCAGTTGAAATGCCAAGATTGTGGTTTTAAAGCACCTTGACGGTCAAGTCGTGCCAATTGGGGGGATACGACTTCACCTTACCAAACTTTGGGTGGTGGCTGGCGGGCAAGGCGAATCGTGGGTCCATTTAAAACGCCACAACACAGGGCTGTTGTTTAACCCATTTAAGAAACTTATTTGCCCACACAAACCGGTCTTGACAGGGTTTAATGCTTTAACAAGCTCAACACCAATTGACTGCTGACATTGGCTTGTGCCAACATCGCCGTTGCGGCTTGTTGAATAATTTGAGATTTCGCCAACTCAGTTGTGGTCTGTGCGTAATCGGTGCCTGCCAAGCTACTGACAGACGCCGTCAAGTTGTCACGAGTATTGCTCAAATAGCTGGTTTGGTAATCCATGGCGTTCAACACACCACCAACCGCCGATTGTTGATTGGAAACCCAGGTCATCGCAGCATTGATCACATTCAAAGCATTTTTTGCACCCGACTGAGTTGAAATGTCTTGTTTGGCCAAGGTCACGATTTCTGTGGATGCGCCGAAGGTACCATTTTTGAACCCCAATGCCGTGAAATTACCATTGCCTGCGCTGCCACTGCTCACAGTGAAAGCAGAAGGTGAGCTCAAAGTCACATTGGAAATAAAGGACATGGTGGTGTCAGGTGAAGCAATCGGAGCCGATGAACCCAACAAGTTTGACATCCCAAGCGTTGCTCCATCAACGGCGGCCCCTTGATAGCTGGCCCCAATGGATATCGTTCGACCGTCACTGGCCACCAATGAAACACCGCTGCCGTTGCTGCTGGCACTCACACCCGTTTGACCTGTTTTTTGATTGAAAAGAGTGACCACATTGCTGATGCTTGAGGTACTGGATAAATTGGCCCCAATCGTTACGCCATTGAGGTATATGCTGTCAACATTGCCAGCCTGAAACCCTGTCCCCACCAAAACATTGGGGTTTGCCACGGCAGTGACATGGGTCGAACTTGAAACCGCATTGATGGCGCTGGCCATGGCAATGGCACTTGAAGCTTTGGTGGCAGAAGTGGTCGTGGCTTGGGTTGATGTATCTGAAATTGCCAAAGGTGCACTCACCGCTAGCCCATTGATCACAACATCATTTGCACTCATCGTGAGGGGTGCGACTACAGAACCTGCTCGCTTCATTGTGGAGTACATTGCAGATGAGGAAGAGTAGGTTCCTGCATTTAAACCAACATTGGACATGTTACCGCTTGGTGAACTGCTTAAAACAATGGGGTTTGAATTGGTGCTTCTGAGTGTCAAACTTCCCGAGTAAGTTCCTGCAGCCGCTAAGCCCGTGTTGGCTGAACTTAAATTTGAGTCGAAGGCAATGGTAATATTTCTGCCGTCATTGGACTGCAAGTCAATCCCATGCGTTGAGTCCCCAGTATCAATGGCTGTCACTCCCGTTGCACCTTTGCTGGCATTGATGGCGGCCACAATTGATGTGCGGTTAGCCGACAGGGTGCTTGCCACAGATTGCGACACCGAAATGGCAAGCCCATTGATGGTCAATGTGCCAGAGACCGCACCACTGCTGTTGCTCACAGAGGTGCCGGAAACCAAGTTCGTACCCACAGAGGCGGAAACACCACTTGTTGAACTGACGGAATTGATGGCGGTGGCTTTGGCGATGGCAGAACCCGAATTCGACGCAAATGAAAGCGTGTCGCTCGAGGCTTGTGAGCCGGGTACGGTCACCCCATTGATGAGCAAATCCCCCGAGACCAAAGGATTGACGGATGATCCAAAAGAGCTCAAACCAATAGGGGCAATGACTCCCAAATTGGATGACAAGGCGTTGGGGAAGGTCTCTGTGAAAACATTGCCGGCATTTATGCCGACTTGGAAATTGGCTGTTCCCAAAGACCCATTGAGCAAATTGTTACTATTGAAATTGGAAGCATTGGCAATTGCGTCAATTTGTGCACGATATTGTGTGTAAAGCGTTTGATTGCTTGTGCGCGCAATTGATGAACTCGTACCAGAAGCCGATGACAGGGCCAAATTCTTCATGGTCATCAAAATATTATTGATATTTTGAAGATCGCTACCTGCTTGATTGTTCATACCCACGACTTGGTGAACATTGTTGAGCGCCGTTGCATAGCTCATGATTTGAGCATTCATACTGTTATAAATTGCAATGCCTGCAGCGTTGTCCGCCGCACTGTTGATTTGTTGACCGGTTGACAAACGCTGCATTGATGCAGAAATGGACTTGGTTGAAGAGGCCATCGCAGTTTGAGCGGTCAAAGCATCCATATTGGTATAAATGCTGAGCAATTGTGACTCCTCGGTGTTGAAATCAACAGTAACGAGGCTAAAGTTCAGGGCATTTCTGTCGAAAACAGATTAAGCCTTATTTAAGCCTCAAGATTATTGGGAATTAAAAAAAATTGAGATTCATCTCAATTCAGTCGCGGTTCCATTAATGCTGATTATCACGACTTCAATGAACTCAAACCACAGTAATAGATGAAACGAGCAGTAACAAAATTCTCTCAAAGACAAGGGATCACAACAAAAGGACAGGCTTTTTAGCATTAAGGCTATCGAACCCATGGTCAATACAGTTTTGAGTTAGCAAATGAAAAAATAAAGTTCTTAACTAAAATTTACACTAATTTGTCATTAAGAAACCTCTGATTAGTAACATGCATTTTTACAAAAGTAAAGATTATTTTCCCAATGCAAGAATTTGACGTCTTTTATTATCACAGTCCGATCACATATACCTTAACAAAATTGATCATTGATCAAGAGAAAAAAGCGTTTTATTGCGAGATTGGAGGACGTGGCATCCATCACCCTGGCACAATCCAAATCGAAGACGATGGGGTTTGGGACATTGAAAAAACTGTCCAGTTCTTTAAGATGATTGCTGACATCTTTAACGTCGGACAAAAACCGCTTCATTTGCATCTGCCCCATACTGCCTTTTTAATGGGAAAAATAATAAAATTTACCGACCAAGTGAGTAGCTATTCATACCTTGAAGAAGGAGTATTTTCACGCACAAAAATAAATCACATTATTAATGATTCAGATGTAGATGCGGAGAAATTAGACGCCCTACTAGAACAAGAAAATTTGTATCATTTGCTTGGAATTTCAAAATCAATGATTTTAAACATCAATAAAATCGTTAACTACTACTACGATTTTGATCACCCAAAATATAATAAATCCTATTGCCTAACTCAAAATGCATTTGATGGTGTAAAAAACAAACATCACTTCATGATCGATCTGCCACAAGAACGAGAAATTCATTTCAAAAAAACCATTTTGGTGATCATGCCGCCAATTGTGCAAATTGTCCTCGCTTTCGAAGAGCATTGGCACTTGGCCATTCATAATCTATTGGATCTGATTGAAAACGAGACCAAGGGCGATCAAAAGACAGGCTTTAAGGTTGTTTTAAAAACTCACCCCCAGGATGCCAATTTAAAGCGCACCAATCATGTGTTTTCTTTGATGTTCGAACAATTTGAAAAACACGGTCAATTTTTTGAACGTCTAGTTTTTCCAAAAAATTTAGATAAAAATCTGGAGCCAGCTCTTTTGGGGTTTGAAAAATACATGGTGATTGGAAGTTCTTCTGCACTTCATTACTTGAAGATACTAGTAAAGCCTGAATGTTTCAAACATATTGATTTAAAAGAGGTCATCAAAATCTGACTTGCATAAATGACAGTTACTATTCACGAACGCAAGTGTCTGAGTCAATAAAAACTGTCTTTGACTTCAAAACCAGGATGCTCACGCCATTCGTCTGAACTCCAAATAGAAAAAGAATTTGTGTTTCGCCAGCCTATTGAACACATGAGATAAACAAACACATGCGGATAATCAATTGATATGGAATCAACAACACCTTTCCACCACAAGGGTTGTCTAACCGTGATGTGAGCATTTTCACCGTTGGGCAAAAGTGCCGCTGCAGAATAACAAGCCACGTTAATGACCAATAATTTATCGGCATGATCAAACAAATCACGAATCACTTTGTTGACATCCAAGATATGTATATGCTCAAGCACATCGAAACAGATGACTGCATCAACCCTAGTTCTTTCATCCAAGCCCCTGGCAGGATCGTATTTTTTGATGGCTTCTAAATTGAAGTATTCTTTTGCACTTTGACCATCATCGTGAAAACCTTTTAAATTCCAATTTGACCCACCTGAACCGTAGTCAAGTATCGACTTCGTTTCAAAGAAAGAAATAATGGTTTTGAGTTGTATTCGATAATGTTGAAGCTCAAAATCGGAAAAAGCGTTTTCAATATAGTTACCATCCCTAGTCTCATACCCCTCATGAGCCATTTTTTTATAAAGCTCTATCAGCGCAAGGCCTTTTTCAGAAAAATTGATGGTCATTGAGCAAAACCCATTAAATGATTTATAGAAACACTATACATTAATTTATTCCGAAAACACCCCAAACTGCGACTACATCGTCCAATTTCACCAAAATTTGTTCTGTACAAAAAGCTTTTTTTACGGCAAACACTTCAAAGTGAATCTTCACCAAGGACAGCAAGCATCAAGAATCACTCCATGGAGGCCCCAGAAGATTTAATCAGCTTTAACCATTTATCTGTTTCTTGAGAAATGTATTTGGCCATCTCATCTTTACTCCCTCCTATCGCGTCCATGCCTTGTGATAACAAAAGTGCTTTTACCTCTTGTGATTGGAGTACTTGATTAAAACTTGTATTCAGTTTATCCAAGGTTCTTTTGTTTGTGCTAACGGGAGCCAAAATTCCAAACCAAACTGAAGTGTCGTAAGAGGATAAACCAGACTCTGACAATGTGGGAAGCTTGGGCACAATTGAACTTCTTTTTGCGGTGGTTACCGCCAATGCCTTTAAGCTGCCATTGCTCAGGTAGGGCAATGCAGTCGAGGCGGGAGAAAACATGATGGGAACCAGCCCTGAGAGAACGTCGGTGATGGCTTGCGAGCTTCCTTTATAAGGGACGTGACTCAATTTAATATTTGCAATTTGATTGAACAGCTCACCCGACAGGTGCGGTGACGTCCCGTTACCAGAGGAGGCGTAGTTCAATTCATTTGGTTTTTTTTGAGCCAAAGAAATTAACTCTTGAACACTCGATACTCCAATTGAAGGATGGACCACTAAAATATTGGGTAGACTCGTTAACAAAACAACAGGCGATAAATCTGTCGAAAAATTAAATGGCAAAGTTTTCCCCATACCTGCATTAATGGTATTGGCCACAGTACCTAATAACAAGGTATACCCATCGCCTTGAGCCCTGACCACGGCCTCTGTTGCGATATTGCTGCTAGCACCAGGCTTATTCTCCACCACGACGCTTTGACCTAAGATCTCTGTGGCTTTCTTTGAGGCAATCCTGGCAGCAACATCGGCCGAGCTTCCACTGGGAAAACCAACCACCAGTCGTATCGGTTTGATGGGATATTCATCCTCCATGGCAAACAAGGTTTGTCCCAGCAGTGAACAAGTCAAAAAAATCAATGCGCAGTTTAATTTAGTGCTTTTCATGAGAATATGCTTTCGCTTTAAAATGGTTGAACAATTGTTTTATTATGTCTTGAAAGAACTTGTAATGTCTAAATTAAAAATTGCTGAATGCAGGGTTTTCATTCAATCCGTGTGCGAAAAAGCCACTGAAATGCACGTCCCTGTGGCCATTGCCGTTGTCAATGCAGAAGGTCATTTGTTGGCCATGGAAAGAATGGACGATGCTGGCTTCATCACCCCAGACATAGCACACAGCAAAGCTTTTACCGTCGCCGCATTCAGGTCCATGAGCCCACGATTTCCGGATGGGTTGACCATTCAACAATGGTTCAAGGAACGCAACCCACAGATGCTCATCAATGCCTCCATTTTTACGGGTGGTAAAGTAGTGGTCTCCGGAGGTTGCGCCCCAATTTTCAAAGGAGATGAAATGGTTGGCGCATACGGTGTGAGCGGAGGAACATCTGACCAAGACGAAATCATGGCCATATATGCACGAGAAAAAACTGGATGGGCGCACAGACCCCAAAACGATAGCACTCCGCTGGAAGTCAAACAACATATCGAAGATCTCTACAAAAAAGCCGGGATCAGCAGTAACACGTTGTAAGTATTGGGTGTGAACGTATCAATCGTTTTGACCCAAAGGAAAAGGCAACAAGCAACAGGTGTTATCCTCGCGTTATGACAAAATCAATGAACCCTTTTTCAACATTGGTAGAAATCAGTTTTACGCGAACCTTTTGACCAATACGTATCAAAGGAAGTTCTCCAATTAGGCGACCTTCTGCAGGTGGCGAAAAAATCCTCACCCAAGATCCCTTGTCATTGACCCCAGTGATCAAGCCATCGAAGTATTGGCCTACCCTTGAGTACAGAAGCATGGCCGCATCGGATTTGCGCATTTGCCTCTCGGCTTTTTGCGCAGCATCCTCTTGGCGAGAGCAATGTTGGGCCAAATCTTCCAACTCACGCAATGAATAAGGCGATGGCTCATGATTCAAAATCGCTTTGATTTGTCTCAGTGTGATCAAATCTGGATAGCGCCTATTTGGTGCAGTTGAATGGGTGTAGTCCTTGACGGCCAGGCCAAAATGTCCGATCGCTTCTTGATCGTGTCGCTCCACCACGTATTCACCTCGCCCCATCAACTTCACAATGATCAAAGATAAATCGGGGAAACGAAGGGGGTCTTTTTTCCGCTGATCTGCTAAAAATAGTTCCAATGCCTTTGAATTGGGCTTACTGGGCAAAGTGGTGCCATAGTGATGCGCCAAATCGACAATCCGCATCCACTTCTCTGGAGACCTGACGACTCTCCTCAGTGAAGCACCTTGGTGCGCAGCAAGGAACCTGGAGGTGCAACCATTGGCAGCAATCATGAATTCTTCGATCAACTGCCTTGCGCGGTTATGTGGCTGCAAGACCAAACTGGTCAGTTCCTCCCCATCAAACTGTGCAATCGGTTGAAATGTTTCAAATTCCAAGGAACCTTGCAAGTGCCTCAGATGTTTTAACTTTTGAGCCAATGCGTCTTGTGCCTTCAATTGCTCTTCAATCCCTGGAACACTTTGAGCAACCAAGGGCAACTTTCCTTTACCCTCCAACCAATCGGACACAGCGTCGTACGCCAACTTGCAATGATTATGAACACAGGATTGGTAAATATCTGCGCCTTGCAATTGACCTTGCGCATCAAATGTCATTTCACAAACCAGTGCCATCCTGTCAACACCAGGGTTCAAAGAAGTGAAACCATGTGATAACTTTTCCGGTAACATGGAAAAAACTCGAGCAGATGTATACACCGTGGTGGTATTGGCTTGTGCTTGCTCATCAATGGCCGAGTTCTTTTTAACCAATGAGTCAACATCAGCAATTGCAACCAAAATGTGAACTTGCTGAGCGTTATCTGTAAAGCTCACCGTCAATTGATCCAGGTCCATGGAATCATTGTTGTCAATGCTGCACCACAGAAGGTGGCGTTGGTCTCGAACGTTGCCCTTGATATCTATTTTTGGCTCGCGTATCGACTCCACTTGCTGCATCGCCTGCTCAGATATTTCAGCCCTCAATCCACGATTTTTCACAGCATGAGCAGCGATTATGGCCAAGTTCAAGCGATGATTGTTTTTTTCGTGAGACATAATCACTCCATATTGAATCATTTGAATGTAACACTTTAAATTTTAGTCAATAACAACAACTTAAGGCTGAACGTCGCTGGAATAATGCTCATCAATGTACGATTGGCGTTCGCACAACGTACAGACTGGGTAGAGCACGCTTAAAGGGGTTGACTTCACGTTAATTCAAGCTAAAAAAAGACGTCCCTCACATCGAGTATGTGTGTATTACAAAATGAAGACAGTGGAGATGCAAGTTACAGCATAATTATTAGCTTGCCATTTGGAAACCCTTTCCATCTCCACTGAGGACAGTAAATATGACTGGAGACAGATAACGAAATCAAACCCCATTCAAAAGATAAAATTCTTCATGGCGTGAGGCTTAGAAAACAATAATAATATTCAAACAGAAATATCCCTTTCTTGTTTTTGATAGAATATTTTCACTTTGTCGGGGTGTTGCACAGCCTGGTAGTGCGCCACGTTCGGGACGTGGAGGTCGGAGGTTCGAATCCTCTCACCCCGACCAAATATACAAAATTTATCTTTTTATTAGGCCTTAATTTTGGCTAGCCAACCAGCTGCCCAGATGAAAGTCAATACATTCAAACATCTAATGCATCATATTATTCAGCAACTTGCTGACGAAATCAAAGTCAAGCCCGCTCAAATTTCCGCTGCGATTGAACTGCTTGACTCAGGCGCAACAGTTCCCTTTATCGCCCGATACAGAAAAGAAGCCACGCAGGGGTTGGATGACATACAACTTCGAGAATTAGAAACCAGGCTTGCTTACTTGCGTGAATTAGACGAACGACGCGTAACCATCTTAAGAACAATTGAGGAAATGGGTAAGCTGAGCCCTGAATTGCGCCTATTAATAGCCAATGCTCAGACCAAACAAACTTTAGAAGACCTTTATTTGCCATACAAAACACGGCGACGAACGAAGGCGCAAATTGCTAAAGAAGCGGGCTTAGAACCCTTGGCTGACAAAATTTTTCAAAATCCCGAGTTGAACCCCACCACAGAAGCTCAGCTTTTTTTAGAACAAAACACGATTGTCAGAGATAACGCAAGTGCTGCATCTGAAAACCCACCCTTTCTAACTGCTCAAGCCGTCCTAGATGGGGTTAGAGACATTCTTTCTGAAAGATGGGCTGAAGACGCCACTCTTTTGCAAACACTCAGGGAGTGGCTATGGCAGGAGGGTTTGTTTCAAAGTAAAAAGGTGGCCAACCTTGATGAATCAATCCCTGATATCGCCAAATTTCGAGATTACTTCGACTACATTGAACCGCTCTCCCGTGTTCCATCTCACCGTGCGCTTGCCATTTTTCGCGGTCGCAGCCTAGAGTTTCTTGAGGCGAAATTGGTTATTCCCAGTGGCATTGAAGCGAGCGACATCACATTGGCTGAAGCCAGGATTGCACTACAGCTCAATTGGCAGCACCACGCCAGACCCTCCGACGATCTTATTCGGAAATGCATCGCATGGACATGGCGCGTCAAATTGTCGCTCTCCCTTGAACGTGATTTATTCTCCAAATTGAAAGAGCAGTCTGAAGGCATTGCCATCAAAGTCTTTGCTGACAACTTGCGCGACTTGCTTTTGGCAGCCCCCGCAGGTCCCAAAGCCGTGATGGGCTTAGACCCAGGCATTCGCACTGGCGTCAAAGTTGCCGTCATAGACGCAACGGGCCGCTTGGTGGAGACTGCAACGGTTTATCCTCACGAGCCTCGCCGTGACTGGGAAGGCTCATTGCACACACTCCATCAACTGTGTCAAAAGCACAACGTGCAACTGATTGCCATTGGCAATGGCACTGCGAGTCGCGAAACCGACAAACTGGCATCTGACTTGATCAAACAACTTCAAGCTTCTTCAAGTTCGCCCAACTCCATCGCCAAAGTGGTCGTTAGCGAATCTGGTGCTTCAGTGTATTCGGCCAGTGAACTCGCATCACTAGAAATGCCTGATGTTGATGTGAGCCTTCGAGGTGCCGCCAGCATCGCCAGACGACTACAAGACCCCTTGGCTGAGTTGGTCAAAATCGACCCCAAATCAATCGGGGTGGGCCAATACCAGCACGATGTCAATCAACTCGAATTGAGCCGGACATTGGGCGCAGTGATTGAAGACTGCGTTAATTCTGTTGGTGTTGACCTCAATACAGCCAGCGTTCCCTTGCTATCCCATGTTTCAGGACTCACCAAAAACGTTGCCCAATCCATGGTTCGTTGGCGAGAAAAGAATGGTGCCTTTTCAAATCGCCAACAGTTGCTCAGCGTGACTGGATTGGGCAGCAAAACATTTGAACTTGCCGCTGGATTTTTACGTATTCGAAATGGCAACAATCCGTTGGATATGACGGGTGTCCACCCAGAAACTTATCCTGTTGTTGAACAGATATTGATTAAAACTGGATCGCCCATACAAGAACTTATGGGTCGCACTGAAAAACTCAAAGCATTGTCTCCGACAGATTTCGTCACCCCACAATTTGGCGCAATAACGGTAAAAGATATTTTGCTTGAATTGGAAAAACCAGGTCGAGATCCACGTCCTGATTTTCAAGTGGCAAGGTTCAGTGATGGCGTTGAAGACATCAAGGATTTGAAAGTCGGTATGGTTTTAGAGGGCACCGTCAGCAACGTTGCCCAATTTGGTGCCTTTGTTGATTTGGGAGTTCATCAAGACGGCTTGGTTCATGTAAGTCAACTGGCCAACAAATTTGTCACGGATGCACGTGAAATCGTCAAAACAGGTGACGTTGTGAAAGTTAAAGTGCTAGAAGTTGACATCAGTCGCAAACGCATCAGTTTATCGATGAAACTCTCCACCGACACGGATACAAGATCTGCTGTAGGCGCCAATAAGTTTGAGAGCAATTCACCTGTGCGCGGTAAAAACCTGCCAAATGCTCGAACTTCTTCCTTGAAAGACACTGTCATTTCTTCGTCGATGGCCTCTGCTTTTGCCAAACTAGACATCAAACGTTAACGACCCATTTGTTTAATCACACAGGCCCAAGAAGCTTCTTTCTGGACGGCCTTCGCTTACGCCTTCTCCTAGATAAATTATTCCCCATGTGACTGATGATTAATTTTTCTTATTTTTCTCGATTCGTTTGATCAACCTCAAAAACACCATTTTTCTTTCTTCACATAATGGGCTGATTCATCAAAAAGCTGTGGGGTCATATGAAAAAAAACCTTGTGCTGGATACAAAACCCAATGATTCAATGTGGTGCAAACAGTGTCTTCACAGCATTCTCCTGAGCGATGGTTATGCGCATTGCATCTCAGACAATCAATGTTTCAGTGATGATGCTTGCCCACTGGAAATTGAGTTCAGCAACTTTTCATCTCAAATGGCAAGGCAATCTTGCGTCAACCCCGTCAAAAAGACTTGACTGATTTCTTATTGTTGGATTTTCAAAGCAAAAAAATTGCTTTTCGGGTTATAAAAAGGGAAACCCCTAGCTACAAATCTTACGCGATGCCTGAAAATTGTTGGGTTCTGACTATCCAACCTTGGTTTCAATTCATGGATCGACCCCAAAGAAGACGTTTTCTTCATCAGAGTGCGGGCTTGGCCTGTGCACTACCCGCGCTTGTACCGACACTGGCCTATTCTGAGGAGTCCAATTCTGGGACCGGTCCTAAAGCAGAACACCCCCATGGTATTGTTGGACAAGCCAACGGACAAACAATGGCCTTGGTTAATTTTTCTTCAAATCTTCAATTTGATCAAATACCCAAGGCGGTGATTGATCGCGCCAAAGACACCTTGGCCGATACGCTCGCCAGTGCTATTTTTGGCAGCACCTTGCCTTGGAGTCAAATTATTGCCAGTTACTGCCAAGACATTGGCAAACTCGGTAAAAGTCAAGTCTTAGGCCTTCAAAATGTTCGCTATGAGCCCAGTTCGGCGGCCCTCGCCAATGGCGCATTTACGCATGCCTTTGAGCTCGACAATCTGACCAAGCCCAATTCTGGCTCACACCCAGGGGCCACTGTTTTTATTCCGCTTTTGGCCCTTGCCCAGGCCAGAGGATGTACGGGTAAAGAGCTCCTAACGGCATTTGTTGCCGGCACTGAAGTCATGATTCGAATTGGTCTATCGACCATGCACAGCCAAGAAGAGCATGGCTTTCATGCTCCTGGAACAACAGGACCTTTCGGATCGGCCGCAGGTTGCGCGAGGCTGATGGGTCTTGATGAGAACCTGACTGCAAATGCGATGGGGCTTGCAGCGTCTTGTGCAGGCGGACTACTAGAATTTGCCATGGCGGGCAACGGCGCCATGGTCAAACGCTTGCACATGGGCCGTGCGGCGCAAGCTGGCATCCTTTCTTCTAGCTTGGCGCAAAAAGGCTTTACCGGACCGCATTCCGCCTTAGAAGGTCGTTTTGGTTTTTTAAATGTCTTTTGCCCAGAACACGATTTTGTTCGACTCACTTCTAATTTAGGAAGTGAGTGGCTGACACTGACCACCATGCACAAACGGTATGCTTGCCATATCACAGCACACACGCCAGTCGAATCTGCGCAAGCCTTAAAAACCGATTTTGGCTTCAAGGGTGAGGACATTGAGGAACTCACCATTGAATGCAATGAACGCTCCATGAGAGCCAACAACATTCCTGCCCCAAAAGACATTCTCTTGGGTCAATACAGCATACCTTTTTGTGTTGCTTTGAGCATGTACCGCAACCCTGTGGATCCAAGATCCTTCAATGATTCGGCGCTTTTAGACGAACGCATCATGAAACTTTGCGCCAATACAGTCATGAAATTGATTCCCCCCCCTGACAATCGCTCTGACATGACCAGTGTTGTGCATATCAAGTTAAAAAATGGACAGGAATTGACAAAACGCTCGAGCGCATTTTTAGGCACACCGGAAAGACCGTTGGACAAAAACGCATTGCGGGAGAAATTTCTCCTGCTGTCTGTGAGCGATTCTCCATCAGACTCAAAGTCAATTGAAAAGCGCAAAAATAAAATGAACCACTGGTTTGACAGAATTCAAAACCTCGAAAATGAAAATAACCTTCACTGGATCGACGCCTGAACTTTCGTGACCTGAGTGGTCACCACGGTTTCTACCCCCCTCTTTTACTGAAACAAGGACACCTCAGATGAATCTCAAACCCCATAACAACACCCCGATAACCTCCTTGATCATGCAAATAGCTCCCTTGATGGCCTGCGCTTTCTTGATGAACAATGCCCTAGCCAATAAGGAGACTCCACAGTCAATGAACATGAAATTGGTGGGTTACAGCGACCTTCAAGCCAGAACGGCTTACCAACCCACGATCCAAAAACAGGGCAATCAATGGATTGCTTACGTGGGGCACCACGGCGACAAAAAACTCAATCCCTTGACTCACCAAATTGAAGACAATGGCACCTCCATCATCGACGTGACCAACCCCAAGCACCCCCAGTATTTGGCACACATCCCTGGCGAAGAGGGCAAAGCCGAACAAGGTGGTGCACAAATGGTCAGGATCTGCCCAGGATCGACATTGCCCAAAGCCGATAAAAATAAGTTTTACATGTTGCGCACGTTTGGCAACCAAGCCCATGAAATATGGGACGTCACAACACCCACCAAGCCCACGCTTCTTACCACCATTGGAAAAGGCCTGAAAGGCACGCATAAGAATTTTTGGGAGTGCGACACAGGCATCGCTTATTTGGTCTCTGGCAACCCGCAGTGGCGAACCAACCGAATGACGCAAATTTACGACTTGTCTGATCCCAGTAAGCCTGTCTTTATTCGCGATTTTGGTATCGTTGGGCAGCAACCTGGTGCTGGTGGCGCAGTTCCCATGTCGCTTCACGGCCCCATTTCCACCGGCCCCAAAGGGAATCGAGTATTTTTTGGCTACGGCACCAACTCAGAAGGCATACTTCAAATTGTTGACAGAGAAAAGCTCTTGAATGGACCGAAAGATCCGACACCCGAGAATTTGCTTTACCCACAAATCAGCCGTCTTGATTTGCCGCCCATGCATGGAGCGCATACCGTTTTCCCGATGCTCGGCATGGATATTCCTGAATTCGCCCACAATTACTTGGGTCGTGTCAGAGACTTTATTGTGGTCACAGATGAAGCCATTCAAAAGGAATGCTTAGAGGGCAGGCAAATGGTCTGGTTTGTGGACATCACCACGCAAAGCAAACCCTTTGGCGTGGCTAGTTGGACAGTGCCTGAAAAAAGTGGTGACTTCTGCTCTAAGGGTGGTCGATTTGGTTCGCACTCTTCGAACGAAAGCATGACCCCTGTTTATTACAAAAAGCTTATGTTTTTCGCCCACTTCAATGCTGGCGTGCGGGTGTTGGATGTCAGAAATCCTTTTTCACCCAAAGAAGTGGCCTACTTTATCCCCCCACTGAATGCCAATACTGTGCGTTTAGAAAATCCTTCAGGCATGCCTGCTGATTTTCCTGTGACCGAGGCGTCCAGTAAACGTGCCATTCAAACCAACAATGTGGAGGTGGATGAGCGAGGCTATATTTATATTGTCGACCGCGCCAATTCTGGCATGCACATTTTGGAATTGTCTGGAAGCGCAAGAAGCATTGCCGACTGGTCTGTCGCTGAGCATTGACCGCGCATCAGCAGCGCCCACTTCAAGCCATCCTGATGCCCTGGTGACTTGAAGTGTTGAGTGTTCTAAGTTGAGAATATTTGCCACTCACAAATTTTTTCTCTAAAGTCCTCTATGTGCTTCATGAATATTATTCATTTTTTGACAAAACCCACCCTTTGTGTTTTTGCGCTCTTGGGTTTGATCTCTGCAGCAAGCGTTCATGCGCAGGTGACACACACACCTCCACACATGGGCGACCCATTGAGTTCAGTGACTTCTAAATCATTCACATTGCACTTGATCAACGGGAAAGTAGCGCCCATGGAATCCTTGATTCGCGTGACCCAGGGCGACTCGGTAGAAATCAACGTTCAAAGTGATTTTCCCGGTGAATTGCATTTGCATGCCTACCGATTAAAACTGTTAATTTCAGACAATAAAACTCATCCCCTTTCATTAAAAGCCCGAGCTTCTGGAAAATTTGAATTTGAATGGCATCCACAACAAAACCATTCCTCTGAAGGACAACAACCCGACAATCCTGCTCACCATGGCCCACCCCTGGCCAGCTTAGAGGTGATGCCGCAATAATTCCCACTCCCCGATAAGGCCCTCAATTTAAACGTCGAATGAGCACAGGCGAGTTATTTTCGTTTTAGCACCACGTTGAATACTTCACGGAATTTTTTAATTTTCATCTTTCTTGGGTTTTCAATGGCCCAACACGGACACCCACATGGATTTGGCGAACGTTACGATTTGCCCGTTCCGATGTCATGGGTGATCGCTTGCGCATGTCTTGTCATTGCATTCACTTTTTTGATCAGTGCCATGGGGTCCGCCAGCCCAATGTTGAATCGTCTCTTCTCCTCAGCTTATACAAAGAGCTTTGACATGGAGCCCGACAAGCGCACAAGCTTGACGTATCGATTAATGGCCACTTGTTCTTCTTTTTTGCTATTGTTGTGTTTTACAACCGCCACCTGGGGCTCTCAAGATGCGCTCATGAATTTCTCGCCCACCTTCATCTGGATCATCTGGTGGATAGGATGCTCAATCAGCGTCGTCCTTTTTGGCAACTTTTGGCCTTTCATTGATCCATGGCGAAACCTATATGAATTTATTGGCTTTTTGGGCAATAGACTGCACCTGCCTCACGTTGTGCAACACACCAGTGCGAATCAGCGCTCCAAATTTTTCTACCCTTCATTCTTGGGTCTTTGGCTAGGAGTCATCGGACTGCTCACTTGGTGTGGCTTAGAAATCATTTACCCCATTGCTTCCATGCCACGCCAAGTCAGTCTTTATATCGCCGCTTACTCTTTGTGGAACTGGTTGGGCATGTGGACATTTGGCATCGAAGAGTGGTGCTTGAAAGCAGATGCATTTTCCATTTATTTCCGATACTTGGCCTCTTGGCGTGATTTTTTTCATCTCTCGAATAACCAATCCCAGGTCTTTCTCGCATCACAGGACACTCATCAAGGGGCCCACAAGAACAATTTCAACCTCAGTCAAATTGGCTTTGTCATTGCCATGATTGCCAGTGTTTTATTTGATGGTCTTCACGCGAGTTCGGCTTGGCTTTGGTTTGAGTCCGCCCTGAATCGATGGGGGGTTTTGAGCCATGATGTCAACGGATACAGCACCGGTATTTTGGGTCTTCTCCTCATTTGGCTTCTTTTCTTGACCATTTATTTGCTGATTTGCCAATTCACTTTGTGGATTTCTTTTTTATTTCCTAAAAAACAAAGTGATGCGGTGACCGTCAAAGCACCGAATTCGTTGAATTTTTTGTCGACCGGTCATGTTTTTTTAAAAAGCCTATTGCCCATTGCTTTTGCTTACTTGATTGCACACAATTTTTCAAGCCTCTTTATTCAGGGTCAAAACATCATCGAACTGATCTCAGACCCCTTTGGCCGCATGTGGAATTTATTTGGCACGGCCAGTTTCTATCCAGACATCACCTTGATTGACGCCAAGGTGACATGGTATGTGGCCACATTTTCAATCGTGATGGGCCATATCGTATCGGTCCTCATGGGGCACCAGGCCGCAGTAAGCTTGTCAGAATTGACGGGTAGGAAAATTCGACCCCACTGCATTTGGGTTTTAAACCTTCCCATGACGCTAATGATGATGGCCTTTACTGCACTGAGCTTGTCCATCATTGCTGAGCCCTTGACCTTCATCGCTGGCTAAATGACCCTCGCCAAGACCCCATCTTTGGGTCTTCAACCAAACCATTCACTTGACCAAAAAGAGCTTATTCCAAGTCTGACTCCACTTTTCAGCCTCGTCCACGACCAAACCTGGATCGGTCAAGACATAATTGAAATTGTTCAAGTTCGATTTGATGGTGGTATTGGCGGGTGGGCGTCCCATGTTGTCCAATATTTGTTGTGCAGCAGGGGACAAAATAAAGTCTGCAAACATCAAGGCGCTATAGGGGTGTCCTGCATGTTTGGACAAGGCAATGCCTTGAGGTCTTGCAAGGGTTGGCTCAATGGCCACCCAATCAATGTTTGCACCCCTTTGCTTGAGCGATTGGGCATTGGCGTTGTAGATGGTCAAGCCCACATCCACTTCTCCACTGGCAATCATTTGCGCTAGCAAAATGTGGCCCTTTCTCACGTCGGGCTTCATGTCTGCGAGTTTTTTAAAAAAGGCATTGCCTCGACTCTCACCCAAAGCGTTCATCAACCCGCCCATCCATTCGGCATCGGTGGCTTCTAGCCCTAGCCTTGAATTCCATTTGGAATTGATAAAACCCTCCAAATGCGTCGGCAGATCCTCTTTCTTGACTTTCAAAGTATTGAATGCCACGACAAAGAAATTCAACCGATCGGGCATCCAGAGCCGATGCTTGGGGATCATGGCGGGGGGCAATTCGGTTTGTGATGGACTGTAAAACTCGGAGAACATTTTTTCTCTGGCCATGATCTCCATCTCAGGTCCATTGGTCTCCACCACGTCCACGGTGTAACGCTTGGCCTTCGTCTCATTGAGTACGCGTTGGAGAACCCCATCGCTCAAAGCCCGCCAGATGTCCACATGCAAGCCGTACCTCTTTTCAAACTCTTTGATCAGTGGCATCGCCTCGGTTGGTGACAAAGACGTATAAAGCGTCAAACTCCCTTCTTTCTTGGCGTGCTCCAAGAGCCAAGTGGCACGATCAGCGCCTTGGTACAGATAGATTTGCTCCGCCGGGGACAAGGCCTCACCCTTGGCAGCTATGGGCTTGCCCACTGCTACGCCAACCGGACCACTGATTTTTTGCGCGTGGGCGTGTGACTGGAAGAACAAGAATAAAAGCACCATGGCGAGCAACAACTCAATGGTTGTCATCGACACCTTCTTGATGGAGCTTGCAGTCGAACACACTTTTAAGCGCCAGCGAGAAGGACTGATGAATCCTGGCCCCAACCCATTTACCCGTTTTTTTTGAAAGCCATCCAATTGAAACATATTCACCTTTGGTTGTGCGAGAGCAACTGACCTCTAAAGCTTACCGCCCTGGCCATTGATCTAGACTCTTGATCAATGCTTGCATCAACTCGGGGTCCGAACTCGCATGTCCGGCGCCAGGGACTTGAACGAGTTGGCTGTTGTCCCATTTTTGATGCAAAGCATGCGCCGTTTTCATGGGCGTTACGATATCAAACTGGCCTTGCACGATCAAACACGGCAAATGTTGAATATCCTCATAGGAGGCCCAGCGTTTTTCATCCCTGAGCCATGGATCATTCAAAAACAAATGACAAGATTGAATGGCCATGGATCGATTGCGCCCCATGTCCTGTGGGGCGAGCTTGGGTAAACCTGGAACGCTCATGATTGAATGCTCCCAATGGGCCCAAGAAAAGGCTGCGCTTTCTTGAGTTTGAAGGTCTTGGCTCAGCAGTGCCGCCAAATAAGCCTTTAAAAAATCGCGCCAAGTATATTCTTGAACCAAGGTCTGGCCTTGATCGGGCAATCCAAGGGCATCTTTATTGTCTTTTTCAAGTCCAACTTTGTCATGCTTCAAAATTTGGGCAAACATGGACCATTCTTGCGGGAATACTTGCGCTGCACCGCCTTCTTGATACAACCAGGCCAACTCCGATGTCGAGGCCGTAAAAACCCCGCGCAGCAGCAAGCCGCTGACCTGCTGGGGATGAATCTGGGCATAAGCCAAACTCAAGGTCGTGCCCCAAGAGCCGCCAAACAGCACCCACTGATCTATCCCGAGGTGTTGCCGCACCCGCTCCAGATCTTGGACCAAATGCTCGAGCGTCAAGTCACTCAAGGGTCCCAAAGACTGTGAGCGTCCACAAGCGCGCTGATCCCATAAAACGACTCGGAATTTTTGTGGATCAAAAAGCCGCCTTGAGGTCTCAGAACAACCCGCGCCCGGTCCCCCATGGACAAAGACAATGGGTACCCCGGCCTTGTTGCCACATTCCTCCCAGTAAATTTTCTCACCTGGGCTGACTTCTAACCAGCCTGAATTAAACGGTTCAATCGAAGGGTAGAGCATGTTTTTTTGGAATTTAGTCCGCAGAAAAACCGCTTTTGCCCAGACCGCTGGAGGCTGGAAACACCAAGGATTTGATCACCACGGGAACTGCCCCCGAGGTCTCTAGCATTTCGCCAATGTCCACAAAATTGAGTTCTGTGAGTGTCACCCCATCCACCGATATCACGGGTACGCCAAATTGACGTTCTTGCTGACAGTGGATACCGATGAGACCTGCGCAATCGGCTTCCCCGACCAGCACGACAGGACGGCCTTTGGCAATCAAGGCGCCAAGGCCAGATTGAACACCACTGCAAAATGCATCCAAGCGGGCGTAGCCAGCAGAACCACCCCATTGATAAAACAGAGCAACCACCGTTTCACCCTCATGCAAATCGAGCCGACGCAGGGATTTTCGAATCGCTTGGGCAATGTCGTCTGGCTCCAAAACTTCCGCGCTCAAATCCAATTCTGGAGCTATGACTGCAATGTTGCGCAGCGGCAGAGTCTCCTTGGGCTCCACAAAAATGGTGCTGCCGCTGACCTGAACAGTGTATTGAGAAGCACCCACCACGGTTGCACGAATGCCTTGCATGGGTTCGCGCAATTCAATGTCAGGCCACTGCGTGAGCACCAGGCGCTTGACCTCACAAGCGAGGTCAGCCCCCAAGTCATTGAAACTGGCCGTTTGTCGGTCATAGAGGTATTCTGACACTCCCCCTGAAAACGTGAGAATCGTGGGATGGTGACCATACCCCATGGGGTCCAATCGCAAAAGACCCAAGACGGCATCTGGCAGTGGTGTGTCCTGGGTGTGATGGGCCACTTGGAGGACGCGTTGGGCCATCAATTGAACCAGTTTCAATCGATCAATTTCCTCCAAAGGCTCCCCCAACGCCAAGTTCACTTGGGCCTCTAGCGCCAATTGTTTGGCCGCTTCTTCGATGCGGTTGACACGCCCATGACTGTCAAAAGACACAATCCGAGCGCCCACATCGAGCGCCGTGATATCGACCACTTGGCCCTGACTGCAAACGGCAAACTTGGTGGTCCCTCCCCCCATGTCAATGTTCATCACCACCTGAGCGGTGCGGATCGACAAAGCGGCGGCACCCGAACCAAAGGCGGCCAAGGTGGTCTCCAGCGCATCTCCCGCACTCACAGAGACAAATTTACCCGCCTCTTGGGCAAACAAATCTGCAATGGCGCGGGCATTGCTTCTGCGAACGGCCACACCGGTCAGAATCAAGGCCCCGGTGTCAATTTTTGCAGGGGTGATGCCAGCGGCCTCGTACTGCGACTCGATGAATTGACCTAAACGCTCTGCATCTATGGTCTGATTCTCTGCATAGGGGGTCAGCAACACGTCGGACTCATGGAGCACGGTCCTCTCGCTCACGATGTAGCGATTGTCCAAGCGCTCCATCACCAGTCTAGAAAACACCAAATGCGAAGTGGACGATCCAATGTCCACCCCCACACTGATGAGGACGATCTCGTCCTCGACTTCAAGACTTCTCTTGATGTTGCTAAAAAAGATGCGGCCTCCCGCCTCGTGACTCATTTCTTGGCGAAATGGGCTTGTCCTTCGGGCACTTCATACCATGCTGGCTCCATGCGATCGGGCACACCATTGGCCTTGATCAAGGCCTGGTATTCTTTGCGAATGTAGGGGTCTTCCATCCAATAGGGTATGGCGGTACCCCCCTCTTCAGTGAGCTCTTGCGCGGTGTAGTCGGTGTGCTTTTCTCCAGGGGCACCCGGGTCGCGGCCTGGATTGTGCGGACCAAACCAAGCGGTCAAGCGCAGCGCCTCTTTGCCTGCACTGAAATGCTGGTGGTACCAGCGTGCTCCGCCGGGTGCGGCAGACACCAAGCCCACTGGCTCATAATCGATGCGCTTGACCACCTCGGGCTTGCCGTCTTTCCAAGGATTGATGCCCTCTTTTTCAGGCCAGGTGTAGGTGTAGCCTTTGCCGTTCAAACAAATCAGCACCGCAGCCGAGGTGTGCGCATGCGCTTTGGAGTAACGCCCGTTTTCATGCTGGCCAATCCAAAAGTAAAAACAATTGTTGGTCATGAATGGCTCAATGCGTCGGTAGCCCGGGGATCTGCGGTTGTCCAAGGGCAGCTCGCAGTGCACCACATCGGGTATGAAATTGGTGCGGCGCATGGCCAAGCCTCGCACCGGATCGGGCTCAATTTCATCTTGGGCTTTGTAAAAATCATCCGCCCCGTTGAAGCGGTCCCTAAAAATAAAAGGGTTGTTAAAAACCGCTTCTGTGTTTTGAAGCATATTGAGCACATTGGGAGCGGTTGTCCCCCCCAAGAGCAAAGCACCACTGTTGGTCGCGTTCACAATCCGATGCCAAGCGTTGATCGGTATCGAAAACATAGAACCTTTTTGCCACTCAAAGACATGCTTTTTCTTGTCCCCCTCTTGCCAAACCTCGGTGGAGCCGCGCCCCTCGACCACCAAATAAATCTCTTCGTACATGTGCCGCTCCGGGTGAAGTGCGCCGGCAGCGGGCACCTCAACGACATGGCAGCCCCAGCGGGTTTCAGTGCCAAACAACTGGATATAGTGGCCTTTGCCACCGGTTCTTTTCCACGGCATCAGGGCCAAATTTTGAACCTTGCTGATGCCCACGCCTCGAAATACCGGAATGCCCTCCTCTTGCATGAAGGCATCATAGGGAGTGGGTTGCTTTTTAAACTCGCCGTGTCCTGCACGTTTATGTCCGGCAGGCTCGTGCCAATGGCTGGTGTCTTTGTCGTGGGGCATGATGCTTGGGTATTGTTGAAGGGGTGTTGAAGGGGGTGTTGAAAAAACGGTGACAAAACAAGACGTCTGCTGATCTTTTGCATTTTGTCGCGGACCTGGAAAGCCATGCCACAACGTTCCATATAAAAGAACGTCGTTCTTACATCTTAAATACAAGCCCCCCCTCGCGTCAATACGGAGAATGACTAGGGATATTGCAGGGTCAATCGAGCAAGCGGCTTGAGTCAGGCGTTTTGCTCTGTTAAGCTCGATTGGTATTGACAGCGCGAGGCCGATCCTTTCGGGGTCGAAATTCATGCCACGGTTTTTCTTTTAAATCTCAAAGTCCTTGTCACATCAAACTTCATTACCGCACTTGACGCAAGCGCGCGCCGCGCTCACCCACACCATCCAAGCCGTGAATGCCCAGGGTGAAGTGCAGACCATGAGCATTCCGTGCGAACGTGCGTTGACGATTTATCTCGACAAGGTAGAAATCGTCACCCTCATGACCCTGGGCGCCTACCCAGAGTGGTTGGTGCTGGGCTACTTGAGAAACCAACGCCTCCTCGCCAAGGCCGAGGACCTCGAGTCCATCACAGTGGACTGGAGCGGGGGCGAACACGGCGCAGGCGTGGCCGCAGTGAAGACCAAAATGACCAGACTGCAGCGTCAAGTGCACGCGGATGCGGATGCGGAAGCGGATTCTCTTGGCCACCCCCAGCCCTCCATCACCATCACCTCAGGCTGCGGCCAAGGCAGCCTCTACAGTCATTTGTTTGAAGAACTCCAGCAAATGACCCTGCCCCCAGGCTCGATTGATCGCAATGAAGTGTTCGAGATCGTGAACACAGCGCGCACCCAAGACAGCACCTACAAGTCGGCGGGCTCGGTCCACGCCTGTGCCTTGTTCAATGGCACCCAGGCCTTGATGTCCGTCGAAGACGTGGGGCGCCACAATGCCATCGACACCCTGGCGGGTTGGCTATGGATGAACCCCCAATGGACTGCACAACCGCACTTTCGGCCCATTTTTTATACAACGGGTCGACTCACGAGCGAAATGATTTTGAAATCCGCTCAATTGAGTGTGCCCATCATCATCTCTCGAAGCGGCATCACCCAAATGGGCCTTGAACTCGCCCAGAATTTGGATTTGTGCTGCCTGGGGCGCGCCTTGCACCAGAGCTTTTTGTGCTACAGCGCAACACACCGCTTGGTGATGCCACTGGGACTGCCCAGCAGCGACAAGCCCTAAACCCGCAAGCCCAACTAATTTATGAATGCCTTTAAAACAGCGTTGCGCTCGACCTTGAGAGATCTGCGCTCGGGTGAGCTCAAACTGCTCTTTTTTTCGGTCTGCTTGGGTGTTGCCGCCATGAGTTCGGTGTCTTTTTTGTCCGATCGACTCGAACGTGGCTTGGAGTCCCATGCCACCCAACTCCTGGGGGGTGACTTGGTGGTGGTGAGCGACCGTGAAGTGCCCATGGCATTCAAACACCAGGCCCAATCCTTGGGTCTTCAGTTGTCCCAAACTTTGACACTCTCAACCATGGCACGCTCAGCCCAAGCGGTGGATGCGGCCACACACCTGGTCTCCCTCAAAGCCGTGCAAGAGAGCTACCCCCTCAAAGGCGTGATGAAACTGCGTGACCCCACCCCCGTGGGCACAGCGACACGATCAACAAGCCCCAAACACCAGGGGAGACCTTTGCCCGGCGAGGCCTGGGTTGACCCCAGTGTGCTCGACTTCTTGTCATTGTCAGTGGGTGACAAGATTGTCCTGGGCGATGTCACTTTGTGTGCCTGTGCCGTGATCGAAGATGAACCCGACAAAGGTTCAGGCTTCATGAATTTCTCTCCCCGGGTGATGATCAATGTGCTCGACTTGCCCGCCACCCATTTGGTGCTTGAAGGCTCACGCATCAATTGGCGACTGGGGCTGGCCGGCTCGAGAGACCGTTTGGCGCAATACCAAACCTGGCTCAATGCCGAGCTTGGTGACCCCCGCATGAGAGGGATACGGCTCGAGACCCTTCAAGACGGGCGACC
>Ga0214165_1000383_pt1 | contig 32208 bp, 31 predicted proteins | sample TroBogypolimnion_34_FD_153004 | JGI IMG/M metagenome (GOLD analysis project Ga0214165, IMG submission 153004) | Freshwater microbial communities from Trout Bog Lake, WI - Practice 03JUN2009 hypolimnion v3 | ecosystem: Environmental > Aquatic > Freshwater > Lake > Hypolimnion/Profundal zone ... | reverse complement strand
CGACACAGACGCACTTGGTGCTGCTGGTGGTTATAAAGAGTTAACTAAATACAACGCGGCTCCTGGCGGCGGTGCATTAACAGTATTCAGCCTATAATTTATTGTTGAAAAACATAAGTTATTAGCTAACTACTAAAGTTAGTTCGAAGTAAAAATAAAACACCCCGATTCGTCGGGGTGTTTTTTTATATAAAAACAATTTATGTTGCTTAACTCTGGCGTAAACACAATGATTGCCGATATATAATATTCATGCATAGCAGTAAAGTCGTTACAATAGATGGTGTTTAAAACCATGTGTGTAGACATTAAACCTACACAAAGAACTTTTTTTAATACGAGTACTCAAACGAATATAGCGGCGTTTCAGGCCGTAAATTTGTCAATAAGGAACGTGTAATGTTGAAATATTTAAAACTATCAAGCCTGTTAGTCTGTCTTATTCTTGCAGCCAATGCATATGCAGCGGATCCAGATATTCCAACACTTAATCCTGATGAAGGTCGTATCGGTGAGATTCGCCGTGTGGTTGATGAGTCAGAATTTAAAGTATGTGCAGACCCAGACAATATGCCGTTCTCAAATTCTAAGCAAGAAGGCTTTGAAGATAAAATTGCTGAAGTTTTGGCTAAAGACCTCGGTAAGAAACTAACCTATACTTATGCTTATAATCGCCAAGGTTTCTATAGAAATACCATCAACGCGATGCGTTGTGATGTCATCATCAGTACCACGCCAGATAATGATGCTTTAAGAACTAGTAAGCCATATTACCGCTCAGGGCATGTATTCGTATGGCGTAAAGACAGTAATTACAATATTACTAACTGGGATTCACCAGATTTACATAAAGGTTTTATTGGTGTGATAGACCACAGTCCAGCTACCATTCCAATGGATGCAAATAACTTAATTGGTAATGCTCGTCCCTACCGTATGCAACGCGATTTAAACTTACCACCAAGTTTCATGATTGATGATCTAGCTAAAGGTGACATCGATATTGCAATTGCATGGGGTCCAATCGGTGGCTACTTTGCTAAACAATCTAAGATCCCTATGGTAGTTAAGCTCATTCCTGAGTATGAAAATACCAACGTTAAGGGTAAAGAGTATTGGAACATCTCAGTAGCCGTGCGTAAAAAAGACAAAGATCGCATGACTATGATTCAAGGCGCACTAGATAGAAACGTAGATAAAATTAATAAAATACTAGATGATTATGGTATTCCGCATATTGCAGTAGTTGATGGTGACAGTTTGGATAAAGTATATAAAGCAAGAACTAAAGAGCTTAATTAAACCGAATTGATGCAATTTGAATTTAGCCAATAATTTATAACGGCTGTAATACATAAGACGGCTACTGTACAATTACAGTGGCCGTTTTTTATTTAATTGACTTAATATAATGAAAAACATAGAGAATTTTATTTTAAATTTTTGAGGTGTCTTATGCGTAACTTCAAGCTTAATTTATTTTTGCTATTCATATTAATCACGATTAATGCATGTAATAAAAGTGACCAAAGTCATTCTGTTGCAAGCAGTAGTAGCGGGAAAACAGTAGATTTTGTTACAACACAAGATGGAAAGCCGCTGCTTATAGCTGAAACTTTATTTAGCACGCCTGCAGCTAAGGAATTTCTGCAGACAAGTAAAAATCCTTATATTGGTAATGCAGAAGCGATTGCCAAGGGAAAGAAAATATTCCAGTTATATTCTTGCACTCAATGTCATGGCCCTGAGGCAAAAGGCCAAGTAGGACCTGGACTAACCGGACCAGATTATCGTTATCCTAAAGATGCTACAAACAAGGGCATGTTTGAAACTGTATGGCATGGTACTAATGGCGGTATGGGTGCAAAAGGAGTTGGTCTAATGGATCCGACTGACCCTAATAATGGCATAACGCCAGATGAACTATTAAAGGTAATTGCTTGGATACGTAGTATGAGTAAGATTACTGGTAACGAGTAATTTTAAGTATTTATAAATTGCCTGCTAAATGTCAGCAGGCATTTTTTATTTTTAGTTTTATTTCACCTATGTCAAAAAATGAGAATACTTTTGGATCAGAACAAACAAAATCTTTTGCATCATATCGTTATCGTGGGTGGAGGCGCGGGGGGCCTAGAATTAGCAACTAAGCTTGGAGATACGCTTGGTCGCAAAGGAAAAGCTCTTGTTACCTTGATTGATAAGTCAAAAACGCACGTATGGAAACCCTTGTTGCATGAGATTGCAGCTGGCAGCATGAATCCTGAAAAATATGAATTGGTCTATCTTGCACAAGCACACTGGCATAACTTTAAGTTTAGACTAGGGAGCATGGAAAATTTGAACCGCTCAAAGCGCGAGATTTCCATTGCACCATATTACGATGAGGATGGTATTGAAGTTATACCTAGTCGCACTTTCCAATATGACACACTTATTATTGCCGTTGGCAGTACAACTAATGATTTCGGAATTAAAGGAGCTAGCGAGTATTCAATTGCATTAGATACTCAGGATCAAGCAGAAAAGTTTCATCGTCGTCTACATAATGCTTTAGTGCGCGCTCAAACGCAGGAGGCAGTAGTACAGGCGGGGCAATTGGAGGTGGTAATAGTAGGTGCAGGAGCCACCGGTGTTGAGCTTGCTGCAGAGCTTCACAACACGACACGCGAACTTGCTGCTTACGGATTAGACAAGATTGATCCAGATCGTGATGTGAAAATTTCGTTAGTTGAAGCTAATGACCGTGTATTGCCTGCTCTACCTCCTAAACTTTCAGACTCTGTGCGTTTGGAATTAAGAAAATTACGCGTACACTTATTTACAGGGGAGCGTGTGACCGAGGTCACAGCGCAAGGTGTTTATACGCACACAGGTCGCTTTTTACCATCAGCGCTGGTGGTATGGGCTGCTGGAATCAAGGCGCCAGATTTTTTGAATGGAATTGATGGCTTAGAAACCAATCGCATTAATCAGTTACTGGTGAGCAGAACATTACAAACCTCCTTGGACGAAAATATATTTGCCTTTGGTGATTGTGCTGCGTGCCCTTGGCCTGGTCATGCTGATAGTAGCGTACCTCCTCGTGCTCAGGCGGCGCATCAGCAGGCCACTATGTTGCTTAAATCAGTGAGGCAGCGTGTGGCTGGCAAAACCGACATGCCTGAGTTTAGTTATCGTGATTATGGATCATTAGTCAATTTGGGACGCTACACTACGGTGGGCAATCTGATGGGTAGCCTTTCTGGTGGCAGCATGTATATTGAAGGTTTAATTGCGCGCCTAATGTATCAATCTTTACACAAAATGCACTTGATGGCATTGCATGGAATATGGACAGTGGCCCTGCAAACCTTAGCTCGCCTCATTACTAGGCGCACCGAATCACAGGTAAAGCTGCACTAATTAGGGGGTGTATGCAAAGCCAATTGAATTTGGCGACGATAGAGTCGGTTGATCATGCTCATCGAGGTAATAACAAATAAGCCAAATATGACAACGATATGATCAATGTCTAAGCCAGCCTTTACCATCATGGTATAAGCTCCGCTTAGCAATAAGATACCTAAGTTTTCATTAAAATTTTGCACTGCAATAGAATGGCCAGCACCAATCAGCAGATGTCCACGGTGCTGTAATAAGGCGTTAAGCGGCACAACGAAAAACCCACTCAATATGCCTATCACCAATAAAAGCAGTGATGCCCAATGCCACTCGGTTGCCCATACCATAGCGATTACCAGAACCCCCATAAGGATTCCAGCCGGAAGTACTTTGACAGAATTTTCAAGGGTAATAAAGCGAGCGGCAATCACCGACCCAATCGCCACGCCTAAAGCGACCGCTGCTGTAAGTAGTGTTGCTTGATCTAGACCAAAGCTTAATGCAGAGGCTGCCCAAGCAATAACGACTAGCCTTAAAGTGGCGCCAGCCCCCCAAAATAAGGTGGTAACCGAAAGTGAAACTTGCCCTTGAGGATCTCGCCATAGGGCAATAAAGGATTGGTAGAAATCACGCAAAATATACAGAATATTTTTTTTAGGGATGCTATGGTCTATCGGTAATTTTGGAATAAACATATTAAAAATTGCGGCGACTAAATATAGAGCAGTAATAGCAATCATAGAAAACTGAGGATTGAGGCTAGCCATTTTTCCACCAATAATGGCGCCTAAGATAATGGCAATCACCGTTGAGCCTTCCATCCATCCATTGGCACTGACTAATTTATTGGGTGGGAGTAGTTCGGTCAATATGCCATACTTTGCGGGGGAATAGGCGGCCGCGCCTATGCCGACGATACCGTAGGCAAATAGGGGTGGCATTCCTAAGATCATGGATAAACTACCCACAAACTTAATGCCATTTGAGATAAACATGACACGGCCTTTGGGGAGCGCATCGGCAAATGAGCCGACAAAAGGCGCGAGTACAATGTAAGAGATGACAAAAAACTGTAACAGCAAGGGTTTATGCCAGTCTGGGGCATGCATTTGTTGAAGTAAGGCAATCGCCGTAAACAACAAAGCATTGTCAGCTAGAGCCGATAGGAACTGTGCCGTTAGTAAAGTATAGAACCCTTTACGCATGCCGCTTACAAGGCTTCTGCAGCAAAATCAGCCAATCGTGAACGTTCGCCACGCTGTAAAGTAACATGACCATTGTGACTCCAGCCCTTAAACCTATCAACGACATAGGTGAGACCAGAACTACCTTCAGTTAAATAAGGAGTATCAATTTGGGCAATATTGCCTAGACAAACTACTTTAGTCCCTGGACCCGCCCGCGTAATCAGCGTTTTCATCTGTTTAGGCGTTAGATTTTGCGCTTCATCTATGATTAAGAATTTATTTAAAAAAGTACGACCACGCATAAAGTTTAATGATTTAACTTTAATTCGGCTTCGAATTAAGTCTTGTGTGGCGGCGCGACCCCATTCTCCAGCCTCGTCATCGCCGCGATTTAGGACTTCTAAGTTATCCTCGAGAGCACCCATCCATGGTGCCATTTTCTCTTCTTCAGTACCTGGTAAAAATCCAATATCCTCTCCTACAGGCACCGTCACGCGGGTCATGATAATTTCAGAATATATTTTCTTATCAAGTACTTGGGTAAGTGCAGACGCTAAGGTAAGCAAAGTCTTACCAGTACCTGCTTGCCCGAGCAAACTAACGAAATCAACTTCTGGATCCATGAGTAAGTTTAGTGCGAAGTTTTGTTCGCGATTACGTGCCGTAATGCCCCATACATTATGCTTGGCCTGCAAATGATCTTTAACAATTTCTAATACCGCTGTGTTGCCCTCAACGCTTCGAACAATGGCATGAAACGGTTTGTCATATTCAAAAAATACAAACTCATTAATGAGAAATGTTTTACATAATGGCCCAGTTAGGCGGTAAAACATACGGCCTGACTCTTGCCATGATTCCATCGCTTTGCTGTGTTTATCCCAGAAATCTGCAGGTAATTCCTTCATGCCACTGTATAAGATTTCTGAATCTTCTAATACTTTGTCGTTGAAGTAATCTTCCGCTGGCATGCCTAAAGCACGCGCTTTAATACGGATATTGATGTCTTTGCTGACCAAGGTCACTTGGCGCTCTGGGAACCGTTTTCTTAAATCTAGCACTACGGCCAGTATTTGGTTATCTGCAATGCTACCAGCGAGTCCTGGCAACTCAACATTAACTTGGGTGGTTTGCAGAAACAATCTGCCAGTAAGGTGGCGATTACCATTAATTGCAAGCGGGCAACCTAGTTCAAGATTAACTAAATTAGTCCCTACAATTTCTTCTAAATAACGACTAGCCTGACGTGCATTACGGGCAACCTCAGTCACACCTTTTTTGTTGTTGTCTAACTCTTCTAGGGTGACCATCGGTAAGAAAATGTCATGTTCCTCAAAGCGAAATAAGCTTGAGGGATCATGCATCAACACATTGGTATCAAGGACAAAAAGCTTAGCGGCGCCTTGCGGTTTTTTAGCCATAAACTACTTTCTATAGAAGTGAAAAAATAAAGTTAGAGAGATTGTATGCAATTCAGGACTTCTGCGACGTGACCTTCAACTTTAACGCCACGCCACTCTTTAATTAGGATTCCGTTTTTATCAATAACAAAGGTACTACGCTCAATACCCCTTACTTGCTTACCATACATGTTTTTCATCTTCATTACACCAAATAAACTGCACGCTAACTCTTCACTATCGCTGAGCAATTCAAACGGGAATGTAAATTTAGCTTTAAAGTTTTCATGTGATTTTATGCTATCACGCGATATGCCAAAAATTTCAGTGTCGTGCTTTTGGAAATCTTCGTAAGCATCTCTGAATTGAACGCCCTGTGTGGTGCAACCTGGTGTTGAGTCTTTAGGGTAAAAATAAATGACTAAATTCTTACCAAGGTAATCTGAGAGTTGAAAATTTTTACCACTGGTTGACGGTAATAGAAAATCTGGAAAAGATTGATTTAGCATTGAAGTGATCATAACTTTATAAAATAAGTGCTTATGTCATTGTTGATAAAAAGCCTGATTAAGGCAATAGCATATCGCATGAATATGACAATATTTATTTATCTCATGTCAGGTAGTTATTCTAACTTGAATGGAATCGGTACAGTGATGCTGAAGCTGCTTGCACGAAGCGCTTCTGGCGGTGATGGGAATGGAACAGCCTTATCAATCATTTCCAAGGCTTGTTTATCAAGCACCTCGTAACCGCTACTGCTGAGGATTTTTTTTGATTTGAGTTTGCCATTACCATCAAGAAGCAACTCTACAATAACCTCACCTTGCCAACCACGCATCTGCGCAATTTTCGGATATTGCTTATACTTGCCAATCTTTCCCCATAGCGCATTGTTATAGCCATTAAGTGCAGCATTGATTTCGGATTGGCTAGGCACTATCAGTTTTGGTGGCTCTGGTACCATAACAGGAACTGGTGGTGATGGGGATACATCAACCTTTGGCGCTACTGCCAACACTTCAGTTTGCACTGATGGAGGGGGAGGTGGCACTTCTGTGCTTCGAGTAGGCTTGGTTAAGGTTTTGATGGCTGGCTGTGATTTAATCTCTGGATGTTTAGGCGTTAGTGGGATGATTGCAGGTGGTTCTGGAGCTTTGACCAGCTCAATATTTAATACCTGACGTAATTTAACTTTCTCAAAGTTTAGATTGGGAATCACTACCACTAAAAAAACGTGCAAAAGCATTGAGCAAATAATGGCCCAAATTAACTTGCTTTCATTAGCGGAAGAGTGTTTCACTGCGAGATCCAAAGAGCAATAACCTAAATGATGAAAATTTTCTACGGGTGGATTAGAGCAAAATTATACAACAAGGTGGCTCAGATGTTATGCGGCAATTAGTATTGGTTATATGAAGCTAATACTAAACAAGGCCATCTAATACTTGCACCTGTACTAGGGCACCAGCACTTAAGTTGCCTGTAGCTTCATCTAGGACAATAAAACAGTTGGCGAGTGACATTGAGCTGAGAATTGCCGAACCTTGAGCGCCGGTGGGCTTAACCTTCCAAACACCATCTTTATCAGCAAATAACACGCCACGTTGAAACTCTGTGCGTCCAGTCATTTTTTTGATATTTTCAGTGCACTCGACATTAAACACGGGCAGTTGCGTTGGTTGGGATTGTCCCATTAGTACTAACATCGCTTCGCGCACGAATTGATAAAATGTGACCATGACGGCTACTGGGTTGCCGGGCAAGCCGAAGTAATGAGCATTACCAACTTTGCCGTAGGCCAGTGGTCTGCCAGGCTTCATCGCTACTTTCCAAAACACTACTTGCCCATGCCTAGTTAATAAAAGTTTCATATAATCGGCTTCACCGACAGAAACGCCACCGCTAGAAATCACCACATCTGCTAGCTTTGAGGCAGTCAGCAAAGTGCTTTGCAGTAAATCTGGATTATCTGGAATTGCCCCCAAATCAATCACTTCAACGCCCATGCGTGTCAACATTCCATGCAAGGTATAACGATTACTATCGTAAACCTGTCCGGTTTTCAGCGACTGTCCGACGCTTGCTAGCTCATCGCCAGTTGAGAAAAATGCCACTTTCAATTTGCGATAGACCGAAATTTTTGCTATGCCTAATGAGGCAAACAGTCCTAAATCTGCGGCACGCATCAAATGCCCACTTGTGAGTACGACTTGTCCCAACTTTAAGTCTTCTCCGGCATAGCGCACGTTCATCGTGCGTTTAGGTGCCTCAGTAAAGCGAATAATATTGGCTTCACATTGGACGCGCTCTTGCATGATGACGGTATCAGCCCCCTTGGGCATGGCGCCACCAGTCATAATACGCACGCATTCTCCAGCTGCAAGTGTGCCATCATAAGCTTTGCCAGCAAAGATGGTAGCAATGATCGTTAATTCCGTAGATGCATTGAGTTTAATATCATCTGCATTAAAAGCGTAGCCATCCATGGCAGAGTTGTCGTAGTTGGGCACATTGGCTGGTGATAATATATCCGTTGCCAATATGCGGCCCAGTGAACTAAGTAAATCTATAAGCTCGCTCTCAGTTATAGGATTTAAATAGTCGCGTATATACAGTCTTGCCTTTGCCACTGACATGGAGTTAGGGTCGTAATCATCCATGCCATGCGTGCCACTAATAAGCTTACTAATGGAATTGGTTGTCATCGTTTTTTAAGTGGATTGATTGCGAGGTAGCCAGTTTAAGATAAATTCAACCAACATAGGCGCATTATTCAGGTCTAGTGTCGGCAGAGATGTGCAGACTTCGCCGTCGGAAGCGATGGCGATGATGCTGGGGTCACTGTCAGCAATCAATAGCTTATTGACGCTAGCACGGTAGATTTCAATTTTAGGTATAGGCTCATGCCTGAAGCCTTCCACTAGAATTAAATCAATTAAACTTTGGTCTAGTTGTTCCAGTAATTCATTAAGACCAATGTCTAGGCTGGTATCTCGTTCAGCAATACGATCAAGCTCGGTGATTAGGGCCCATCGCTTGCGAGATCCGAGGAGCATTTGTACGGCTCCCGCCTCTCTTAATACAAAGCTATCTTTACCTTCATGATCAATATCAAAGCTGTGATGCGCATGCTTTATTACCGAGATTCTTAGTCCTTGGGCGACTAGTAATGGAATCAGTTGGGTAAGCAGAGTGGTTTTTCCGATGCCGCTCACTGCAGCACAAAATCCTAAAATAGGTTTATTGGTGTTGGTCATGTAGGGATTCAAGTGCAATTAAATCTGCCTGTGTGTTGATGTTGGCAAAAGCATTGAGATTGTCGTCAAAAGTTACCTCAACGCATTTTAGGCTTGTATACCAGGCATCAAACTTACGGCCGCCTGTTTGCAAATAACTTTCTAGATGAGGTAACAAGTTTTTTTTGCACAGACAAAATACTGGATGCACTTGAGTGCCGGTTTTAGCTATCGCAATGTCGGCGGCGTTGGCAAGCAGTGCTGACAATAATTTTTCTGCTAAATCAAGTGCCAGTAAAGGAGAGTCACATGGAACCGTTAATACATAGGGGTTTTGGGCTACCTGCATCCCTGCATGCAAGCCGGCCAGAGGGCCTGCGTAACCAGGAATATTGTCTGTAATCACTGGGTAGCCTAGGGCTGCGTAAGATGAAACATGATGATTGGCATTGATGAAGACTTGGCTGACTTGAGGCGCTAAGCGATGCGCGACATGGGCGACCATAGGCTGTCCTAAAAAGCGGACTAAACCCTTTTCAACGGCTTGCTGTGAAACTTCACCAGCCATGCGTCGACCTTGCCCACCCGCTAAAATAACACCAGTAATGGCTGTCATTTATCCGCCAGTATGTGACATAAAGCGAATGATTGATGGTTGCGCGCGACTCAAATCAAAATCATGGCCTTTGGGTTTAATCTGCATGCTGGCTAAAATTGCGTCAATCAAAGGTTGATCGTCATGTGGATGCTTGCGCAATAGAGGCATTAAATCTATCTTACTTTCTTGACCCAAACATAAGTACAACTCACCTTTACAAGTAATACGTACTCGGTTGCAAGCTTCACAAAAATTATGACTATGCGGCGATATAAATCCAACTTTTGTTGAGGTGTTGGGTACGCGCCAGTAACGGGCTGGCCCGCCAGTAGTTTCAGTACTGGCAAGCAGCGCATATTGTGATTGTAATTGCTTTAAGGTGTCATCATTGCTGACAAAAGTGGAACCACGCACGTGATCCACATCACCAAGCGGCATCTCTTCAATAAAGGAGATGTCAATTTCCTGCTGAATAGCAAATTCAAGTAGGTTGAGTGCTTCATCCTCATTAATGCCTCGCATCAGCACGGTATTCATTTTAATGCTTTCAAAGCCGGCAATTTTTGCGGCTTGTATGCCACGCAATACTTTAGCGAGTTCGCCGGTGCGGGTGATAGCTTTGAAGCGATCAGCATCTAGGCTATCAATGCTAATGTTGATACGTTTAACCCCGGCATTTTTTAAATCCTGAGCTTGAAATTCCAACTGACTTCCATTGGTAGTAAGCACTAACTCTTGTAACCCATCCAGTTGGCCAATGGCTGAAAATAGCCATAATGCATTTTTACGCACCAAAGGTTCTCCACCAGTAATACGTACTTTGCTTACGCCCAATGCAACAAATACCCTTACTAGACGAGCACACTCCTCTAAGCTTAGTACTTCTGCGCGAGGTAAAAATGTCATGGACTCAGCCATGCAATAAACGCAACGAAAATCACAGCGATCGGTAATTGACAGGCGAATATAATCCACCCGTCGACCATGCTGATCAATGAGCAGTTTGGGGGCGGTTGACATCTTATTTTTTGCGATGGGGGGCACTTTCAAAATCATGAATTGTCGTACACAAAATTATATTCAATCAGTGTAATATACCATTTTGTATACAGCTAGATTTTTAGTCAAAATATTATCGGCAGTAATAGTCGTTTTGGAGAGTTAACTTGCAAGATTTGCAAATAAAAATAGATGCCTTGATCGCTAAGCATCAACACTTGCCAGGGGCATTGTTGCCCCTGTTGCATGCAATTCAAGATGAAGTGGGCTATGTGCCAGAGGCTTCCTATAAGCCCATTGCTAAAGGGTTAAATTTATCAGTTGCTGAAGTGCATGGGGTAGTGACTTTTTATCATCACTTCCGCACCCATAAGCCAGGCCGACATACGCTGCAAATTTGCCGTGCAGAATCATGCCAAGCGATGGGCTCTGTAGCATTGGAAGCACATGCGAAGCAATGTTTGAATATTGATTATCACCAAACCACAAAAGACGATGCCATCACTTTGGAGCCGGTGTATTGCTTAGGTAATTGCGCGCTTTCACCCGCGGTGATGATGGATAATGAAATCTATGGACGTGTCTCTGCCGCTGATTTAGATGCTTTAGTTGCGGAGGCTACGGCTTAGTATGACGATCGAAATATACATTCCTAGAGATTCAAGCGCGCTGTCAATGGGTGCAGAAAAAGTGGCCTTAGCTATCGGAAATGAGGCGAAAAGACGTGGTTTAGACGTGCACATTATTCGCAATGGTTCCCGTGGCCTATATTGGCTGGAAACCATGGTAGAAGTATCCACAGCATCTGGACGAGTAGCCTACGGTCCAGTTAAAGTGGGAGATGTGCCTTCATTATTTGATGCAGATTTCGTGCATGGTAAAGCCCATGCACTGAATCTAGGTCTAACAGAAGAGTTGCCTTGGCTTAAAAAACAACAGCGCTTAACTTTTGCTAGAGTTGGGATTACTGACCCGATTTCACTGGCTGATTACATTGCTCATGAAGGTTACCAAGGACTTAAAAGTGCATTGAGCTTGTCGGCTAGCGAGATAGTAAAAATTGTCACTGACTCCGGTTTACGTGGCCGTGGTGGTGCAGCTTTTCCTACTGGCATTAAATGGAACACAGTGCTTGGTTGTCAGTCTGAGCAAAAATACATCGTATGTAATGCCGATGAGGGGGACTCAGGTACATATTCAGATCGCATGATTATGGAAGGCGATCCTTTTGTTTTAATCGAAGGCATGACCATCGCTGCCATTTCAGTAGGCGCTACACAAGGTTACATCTATTTACGTTCTGAATATCCACACGCGTTAGTGACGCTGAATGCGGCGATAGAGGCAGCCAATCAGGCAGGTTACTTAGGTGCTGATATTTTAGGAAGCGGTAGAGCATTTCATTTAGAGGTAAGACGTGCTGCCGGCGCCTATGTTTGTGGTGAAGAAACTTCATTATTAGAAAGCTTGGAGGGTAAGCGCGGGCAAGTGCGTTTTAAACCACCACTGCCAGCGATTGAGGGTTTATTTGGAAAGCCTACCGTAGTCAATAATGTGATTTCATTAGCAACAGTGCCTATTATTCTGCATAAAGGTGCCCAATACTATGCGGACTTTGGCATGGGTCGCTCACGCGGTACTTTGCCGATTCAGTTGGCTGGGAATATCAAACAAGGTGGGCTAGTAGAATTAGCGTTTGGCGCGACCTTGCGTGAGTTGCTTTACGATTTTGGCGGTGGGTCAGCAACAGGCAGACCTATTCGAGCGGTCCAAGTCGGTGGCCCACTAGGCGCATTTTTGCCGGATAGTCAATTTGACACGCCTTTGGATTACGAGGCTTTTAGTCAGTTGTGGGCGGTGCTCGGTCACGGGGGTATTGTTGCCTTTGATGACTCTGTGGATATGGCAGTAATGGCGCGTTATGCTTTTGAGTTTTGCGCTATTGAGTCCTGCGGTAAGTGCACGCCATGTCGAATAGGTTCTACTCGTGGCGCAGAGGTGATGGATCAAATTATCGCGGGTAAAGATACAGTAAAAAATATTAAATTGGTGCGCGACCTAAGCGACACCATGCTTAATGGATCCCTATGTGCATTGGGTGGCATGACGCCATACCCAGTATTAAGCGCAATGAACCATTTCCCTGAAGATTTTGAGACTAAGAAAGCGAGCGCCGCCGCCTAAGCTTCACTTGGGCTCGCGGTTGGAGATACTGAATATGGACGATATTAAATATAGCAAGCCAACGCAAGAGCATAGCCGCACTAGCTTTGATGATCAGTTGGATTATGGCACTCCAGCGCGTACATCAGATGTGCTGGTGACGTTGACCATCGACGATAGAGAAGTGACGGTGCCTGAAGGCACCTCGATTATGCGCGCGTCAATATTAGCTGGCATTAATGTGCCTAAGTTATGCGCCACAGACAGCTTAGAGCCATTTGGATCATGCCGTCTTTGCGTCGTGGAAATTGAAGGTAGGCGAGGTTATCCAGCCTCATGCACCACACCAGTAGCCTCAGGCCTCAAAGTGCATACACAAACGCCTAAGCTTGCGGATATTCGCAGAGGTACCATGGAACTCTACATTTCAGACCATCCTTTGGATTGTTTGACTTGCGCCGCTAATGGCGATTGTGAGTTGCAAGATATGGCAGGGGCTGTGGGTCTTAGAGAAGTGCGTTATGACGATAAAGGTGAAAATCACCTTAAAGCAGTTAAAGATGAATCTAACCCGTATTTCACTTTTGATCCTAGTAAATGTATCGTGTGCTCGCGTTGCGTCCGTGCATGTGAAGAAACGCAGGGCACTTACGCACTGACTATTTCTGGCCGTGGCTTTGAGTCTAAGGTGGCTGCAGGCATTAATAATTTCATGGAATCGGAATGTGTTTCTTGTGGCGCTTGTGTGCAAGCTTGCCCGACTGCAACGTTAATGGAAAAAACCGTGATTGAAGCGGGAACCCCCGAGCACAGCGTAACAACGACTTGCGCCTATTGTGGTGTGGGTTGTTCGTTTAATGCTGAAATGAAAGGCGAAGAAGTGGTTCGGATGACACCGAATAAAAACGGCGGTGCTAACCATGGTCACTCCTGTGTTAAAGGTCGTTTTGCATGGGGTTATGCGACGCACCAAGATCGTATTACCACACCGATGATACGTAAGAATATAAGTGACCCTTGGCAGACTGTGAGCTGGGATGAAGCTATTAATTATGCAGCAAGTGAATTAAATCGAATTAAAAACCAATATGGTAAAGATGCCATTGGGGGCATAACTTCATCACGTTGCACCAATGAAGAGGTTTACGTAACGCAAAAATTAGTGCGCGCAGCCATTGGCGTCAATAACGTTGATACCTGTGCTCGGGTCTGTCATTCCCCTACGGGTTACGGTTTAAAACAAACTTTGGGCGAATCTGCCGGTACGCAAACATTTGATTCCGTCATGGCTGCCGACGTTATATTTGTCATTGGTGCGAACCCAACTGATGGACATCCTGTATTTGCTTCACAAATGAAACGCCGTTTACGCGCTGGTGCTAAATTAATCATTGCTGATCCGCGTGAGATTGATTTAGTGGATAATTCGCCGCACATTCGCGCTGATTACCATTTAAAGCTACGCCCTGGTACCAACGTGGCGCTGATCTCAGCTTTAGGGCATGTGATTGTGACTGAAGGTTTAGTAGATGAAGCTTTTGTAAAAGAGCGTTGCGAGTGGGATTCCTTTGTAGCCTGGCGTGACTTTGTATCTCATGCTGATAATTCACCGGAAGCTTTGGCTGAAGTAATTGGCGTAGATGCCGCAAGCTTGCGCGCTGCAGCAAGGTTATATGCAACCGGCGGCAATGCAGCGATTTATTATGGCTTAGGCGTGACCGAACACAGTCAAGGTTCGACTATGGTCATGGGTATTGCTAATCTAGCGATGGCGACCGCGAATGTTGGCCGTGAGGGTGTGGGCGTGAATCCATTGCGCGGGCAAAATAATGTGCAGGGCTCTTGTGACATGGGTTCCATGCCGCATGAGTATCCAGGGTATCGTCACGTTTCTGATGAGGCTACGCGTGCGCTATTTGAATCTGCATGGGGCAGGCCTTTAAGTGCAGAGCCAGGTCTGCGTATTCCCAATATGCTGGATTATGCAATTGAGGGTAGTTTTAAAGCCCTATACTGCGTGGGCGAAGATATTGCCCAGTCTGATCCTGATACACAACATGTAACCCATGCCCTAGAGTCTATGGAATGCGTCATCGTGCAGGATCTATTCCTGAATGAAACGGCAATGTACGCACACGTATTTTTCCCAGGCGCTTCCTTCCTAGAAAAAAGCGGTACCTTTACCAATGCTGAACGTAGGATTTCACCTGTGCGACGCGTGATGGCACCGAAAAATGGTTTTGAAGATTGGGAAATCACCGCTAAGCTTTCCGCGGCCATGGGTTATGAAATGAAATATAACCATGCTTCAGAAATTATGGATGAGATTGCGGCGTTGACTCCGACTTTTAGTGGCGTAAGCTTCAAAAAACTTGATGAACTTGGTAGTATCCAATGGCCTTGTAATGATGAGCATCCAGAGGGAACGCCGACGATGCACGTAGATGAATTTGTGCGTGGTAAGGGTAAATTCTTTGTGACCGACTACGTGCCGACTACAGAAAAAGTGACTGCTAAATACCCACTGATTCTAACCACTGGCCGCATACTTTCGCAATACAATGTAGGTGCGCAAACTCGTCGTACTAAAAATGTGAGTTGGCATCACGAAGACTTGGTTGAAATCCATCCACACGATGCAGAAGAGCGCGGCGTTAAAGAGGGAGACTGGGTCGGCATAAACAGCCGTGCAGGAGAAACCGTGTTACGTGTCAAAATTACAGATAGAGTGCAGCCGGGCGTTATTTACACGACCTTCCACCATCCGGAATCTGGTGCCAATGTGATTACTACAGACAACTCTGATTGGGCAACTAACTGCCCAGAGTTTAAGGTAACTGCTGTGCAGGTGACGCGCGTCAATCAGCTTTCTGATTGGCAGCAACATTACAAAACATTCAGTGAAGCGCAGTTAGCTTTTGCCGGCAAAGATCAAGATGCGGCCCGTATAGAGTAATCAGGCATGCAATGCTCGTTAGATGACAGCCTTGGTGTTGCTGATACGGAGGAAGTAATCACTGCAACTGAACCCTTAGCGTGCTTTGAGGTGACTAGGTCGCGCGATGGGAGTGAGTGCAACGAACAAGATCAGTTGGCAGAAGAAACCCCAATTGCCTTAATTTACAATGGAATTTCGCATGCGGTGATGCTGGCGACACCGCAAGATTTAGAAGATTTTGCTTTAGGATTTTCTTTATCTGAAGGCATTGTGTTGGATAAGAGTGAGCTGTATAGCATTGAAATTCAGGTGCAGAAAAATGGCATAGAGATTCATTGTGAGATTGCGGGCGAGCGCTTTGCTGAGCTGAAAAATCATAGACGCACGCTAGCTGGAAAAACCGGTTGTGGTTTGTGTGGTGCAGAAAGCCTAGCACAGGCGATGCGTTATCCGCCGAAGTTACAGTCGCCGGTGTTGTTCGAGCGCAGCGCGATTTTAGGCGCATTACAAATGCTACCTTCGCATCAAAAGCTACAGCAAAAAACCGGTGCAACGCATGCCAGTGCTTGGGTATTGGCTGAAGGTACTGTTACCGTGGTGCGCGAAGATGTGGGTCGACATAATGCTTTGGATAAGCTAATTGGTGCACTAGCCAAGCTTGAGCGGCGAGGTGAGGGTTTTATTGTGACCAGCAGTCGCGCTAGTTATGAAATGGTACAAAAAACCGCAAGCGCAGGTGTGAATATGCTAGTGGCTATTTCTGCGCCAACAGGTCTAGCCGTGAGAATTGCTGAGCAATGTGGTTTAACGCTAGTGGGATTTGCACGCAATAAGGCATATGTGGTTTACAGTCACCCAGAACAAATCAATCCAACATTAATTAAAAATTAAAAGAGTCAGTAAGTATGCAGATAGAACATTTAATTACTATGGCCAATCAAATTGGTGATTTTTTCAAATCTTTTCCTGATACAGAGCAGGCAAAGAAAGACATTGCAAAGCATTTGACCAACTTTTGGGCGCGTAATATGCGGCTTCAGATTATGGCGCATGTCGCAGAAAAGAATGGTGTCGGCTTAGAGGATATCGTTCGCGATGCCATTAAAGAACACCTGCATTAGTATTGCTATTTAGTCTGTAGCGCATCATGCCTAGTAATGAAATCTATCTTCTCGTGCCGCTAATATTTTTGGCGGCCCTTATTTTTTCAGCAGTAGGCCATGGGGGGGCTTCAGGATATCTCGCCGCAATGGCCTTGATGAATGTTGCACCTGAGTCCATGCGCCCAGCAGCTTTAGTTCTTAATATCTTTGTGGCTAGTATCGCAATCTATAAGTTTTACGGCATAGGGGCATTCTCATGGCGCATATTCATTCCCCTAGCCATCGCCTCTGTGCCAATGGCATATGTTGGCGGTCTCATTAGTTTGCCTAGTCATTTTTATAAACCCATCGTAGGGTTAGTACTAATATTTTCGGCGATACACATTTTTACGCAAGCGAAAAAAGACTACCAATTAAACCCCATACCAGCTTCAGCACCTTTGTTGCTGGGAATAGGCGCGATACTAGGTTTGCTAGCAGGCCTAACAGGAATTGGTGGTGGTGTGCTTTTGAGCCCACTATTGTTATTTTTTAAATGGGCTGAGACCAAAGTGATTTCTGGTGTAGCAGCAGCTTTTATTTTAGCTAACTCAATATCAGGTTTGATTGGAGTTTTAACTAAGCAATCCGGTATGCCTAGCGCCCTTCCATACTGGATTATTGCGGCGGTTTTAGGTGGATTAATTGGTGCTGATTACGGCAGTCGTCGTTTAGGTAATCCAGCAATTAAAAAGCTATTATCCTTAGTCTTGCTTCTAGCCGGCAGTAAAATGCTCTTGGCACTTTAAGCGGACTAAGGCAGTCAGCGCTTATTTCGATATAAGCTAAAGCTTTCTTTTCTATCTGCAGCTCGCTTTCCGCTCCAAATCAATTTGGCCTCTTGCTCAGGCTGAACATAACTCATGCTTCGAGTTGTTTGTATAAGATATAAGTCACAGCTTAATTGCTTTAGGTTTGTCACTGGTTTTAGCGTGATGTCAGTGTAATAGTTGACTAATAAGCGTTGTGGCTGACCCACATGCAGACTGTTAATGCAATTGTAATGTTTAGGAATCGCTTGATACATGCCAAGAAATACAGGCTGATAGCTTCTTGCAGAGTCGAGTAATGGTAGCCAGAGTGTCATCAGTAGACTCCAGCCGAAGGTCATACCTACCGCCCAGTTGCTTACTGTTGATCGGTTGGTTTGTTTAGCGCGAACGCAAACTACGAACCAAATAATAGAGATAAATACTGCAACTAGAAATATAAGCCAATTGAAACTGGTGCTATAGGCACCAGATAAAAATTGCAAGCGCTCTTTAATTTTAGGGGGGTATCCAGTAATCATCGCAATCCACCCTAGCCAAATTAAAAATCCGATTAAGCCGAATAAGATGATGCCAAACCAATTAAGTGCTGATGCAGCACCACGCTTAAGATGCTCAACACTTCCTGCAGCCAAGGCGACCAAGGGGATCAGTAATGGCAGGGCGCTAGTGTCCTTGGCACCTGCACCAAATCCAAGGAAGATTAGGCTGCATAAGAAGAAACTAACAATTAGCTGGAACTTAGGTTTAGATAGTAATTGCTGCTGGTAACGCCATAAACTCCAAAGTGCTAGGGGGAAAGCTGGCCAGGAATACCAAACTAAAATTTTCAGAAAATATTGATGATTCTGGTAATGGAAAGTATTAAGGTTCATTTGCAACCATTTGGCGAACAGCAGTGGCTGATTATAATGAAACATAAATAACCAACCGGCAATGAAGGGAGTTGCGATTAAGATGGCAGTTATGATGACTTTAGCAAAGCTTAATGTGCGCCAATTCTTAAAGAGTAAGCCTAGCATCAAAGTGGTGCTAATTAAGATCATTAATGGCATGAGGCCGTAGCTTAAAAATCCTAAGCCAAGCGCTAAGCCTAAAAGCCCACTTGCTCGCCAAGGTCTGCGCTTAGAAAGGGCTAAGGCGTAGAATCCACTAGTCAAGCTTGCAAGGCCTGCTACTTCAGCACCTAGGCTATGTGCACTAACGATTAGACCGATTGTGCCAATCATGATCAGCGTTGCATGGCGACCCACCCCTCGTCCCCACAATTCTCGCCCAGTCATGCCTACCATGAGCAGGATGATTATTAGCCAAAGGATATTGATTAAGCGAGCTCCATCATGCACCGCAAGCATCGGGCTAAGTAATTCTGCACTCGCCGCAGCACTTAAGTAATAGAGTGGGGGTAGCACTAGTGAAGTTTCACCGTTCGCCAAAGGTGCAATCAAACTGCCACCATCAATTATCGTCTTTACAATGCTGATGCCGGTAGTTTCAAGTGGTTTCCATGGTGCATGACCAGTTAGACCGAGCACGATCCATATGGCGCATAGCAATAGTAAAAGCTGTGTTTTAACTGCCTCACCCACGTGTGCACGAGGTTTTGACATATTGCCTTGCCAGTCATGATCAAGTTGAAAGCGCATAGGTTGAGTTATGGGTTGGTGTTTAACTTAAAGCGTAATTTTAACTTAATGTTGTCGATAAAATAATTTTATAAGGATTTTGTCTGAATCAATCGTGAGTCAATAAATAAAAAAGGCAGCCTAGGCTGCCTTTGTTGTGACTATTCTTATAGCGTTAGCTATAAGTAATAATTACATACCGTATTTCTTACGGAATTTATCAACACGACCAGCCGTATCTAAAATCATTTGTTTACCAGTGTAGAACGGGTGTGATTTTGATGATACTTCGATTTTAACAAGAGGATACTCTTTACCGTCAGTCCATTTAATAGTGTCTCTAGCTGCAATAGTAGAGCGTGTCATAAACGTAAAATCTGCACCGATGTCTTGAAAAATAACGTCGCGGTATTCTGGATGTATTCCATCTTTCATAATATATAGCCTCAATATAGCCGCTTTAAACGGCACTTAAATATATGTATGCGCGTTTAAGCACGCATGAATTTGTAGTAACCCAGTATTATATTGGCATTTTACAACCGATGCAAGTTCAAATTTTGTCTGGAAGACACTTTAAGATTGCAAAAATAAATGGATTGCTTTAGACTGAATTTTGTTCTAAAAATAATGTCAATGCATATGAATTATGTTCAAAAATTGAACATACGTCTGGATGTGCAGTGTGCATAAGCCGTTGCATATATTTGTATAAAAAGATTAGGAGATAGCATGTTTAGCAATAAAGCATTAAGATCAACTTTAATTATTTCTATGTTGACATTGGTAGGCCTTACATTTTCATTCCAAGCTAAGGCAGCGTGTGATTTTGTTTCAACAAAAGACGGTAGCGCATTCGTAATCAAAGGAACTGATACTGATTCGCCAGAAGCAAAGGAGTTTTTAGCAACTTGCAAGAATCCGTACACAGCAAAATTTGCGGCAGATGCTGAAGCAGCAAAACAAGGTAAGAAAGTATTATCATATAATGGGTGTACTGGCTGTCATGGTGGTAATTTAGGTGGTTTGATGGCGCCTTCACTTGTTAAAAATGGTGGAGTGGGTGCATTTGACACGAAATGGGTTTACGCAAAAGATGGTACAGATAAGGGTATGTTTGAAACAATTTCTAACGGCACACCAGGAGTTTCTGGTGGCAATATGTTTATTTGGCATAATCAGCTAGAAGGCCATACAGGTGATGGTTTAACTACAGATGAGATACTGAAAGCTATTGCTTACATTCGGACTGTGTATAAAGGCTCAGACGAAAAAACCTGGTTAAAATAAATGTGAGAATGGCGAACAGTCCTTTTATATGATTCACTAAAGATGGAGTACTAAATGAAGAGTTTCAATATCGTTTTATTTGCATTACTAAGCCTAAGTGCAGCTTCTGCAAATGCAAATGTCGCCAATGCAGAAAAGCTAGTCTCTATTTATAGTGCTATTGCTAAGCACGATAATCCAGAGTACGCAGGCCCTACGGCTGCAGATGGTAAGTTCTTTTTCAATCGTAAGATTAAACTTGGCAATGCTAAGGAAATGGCTTGCGCTTCATGCCACACAGCTAATCCTGCAAACGAAGGCAAACATATTGTTACAGGAAAGGCTATTCGCCCATTATCTCCAGTAGTGAATGCTAAGCGTTTTGAAGACTTTGAGAAGGTGCAAGAAAAATTCACTCAACACTGTAAAGAAATTATCGGTAGCGACTGTACTGCGGCAGAGAAAGCTAACTACATTACTTATGTATTAACAGAAAAAACGCCGACTGCTTCTAAGTAATAAAGCGTGGGCCTTATTTTGATTTAGTGTTAAAAGATTTCAAGGCTCATTAACAACATCCGTTTCTATCTCCCTTTTTGTTTACTTAAAGGAAGACTTTAAACGGGTGATATTTCTTTATGAAATTAAATAAATTGACGAAGGACTGAAGTAAATTTCAGTCCTTTTTTTTGTTAGGTGCCTGCCTTGAAGCCGAGTGACTAATATGCTGTAGGTTAAACATGGTTCGGACGTTTTTGGTTTGATAGAATCGAATGTTTGTAATTTGTGTTGTGAATAAGCTCTACAAATTTTGACGGGTTTTTTAATTTTACTACTACCCCATGTGGATTTAGGTCAATTACTTTACATAGTAGTTATGAAACTTCGACACTAAAATCTTTCACCTATTGCCAAAAAAATTTGACTATTAGTATGGAACCATACTAATATTGCAACCATTATGTTATTACTTAAAGATTTACCTTCCAAAGCTTCATTACTTAAACTGGTTGCAAGATACCCTGGTGCAGATGTCAAAGCGATACAAGAATTTGCAACGATATTAAGGGTTGCTTCTGATTTGTCTGCGTCACTTGATAAGCTATTAAATAGTCATGGTTTAATGCAAGGGCGTTGGTGGATTCTAGTCCTACTGCTTAGGGAGGAAAATTTAACTTCATCACCTTCAGTGCTGGCTGAAAAAATTGGTGTTACAAAAGCAACCATGACTGGCTTTATTAATGGTTTGCAGCGAGAAGGATTAGTGAGCAGGCTCACAAATGTTGAAGATGGTCGTAAGTTTATGATTCAACTAACGTCGCTTGGTCAGGAAAAGTTAGATCAAGTAGTTCCAGACTACTATCAAAAAGTTGGAGCTCTTATGAGTACCCTATCTGAAACGCAAAGAGAATCCATAGTAGAGGTAATGAAAATTCTAGGTTCAAATATTGATGTCATGAAATTATAGTTTTTTTGCCATAATAGTTAGGATCCTAACAATTTTTTTACATAACTTATTTAAGTTAGCATTCAGGAGCATAAAAGTTAATAATTCAATGCAGAATTCCATAAATATTAGCGTGAAAGTCATTCTTGCTACGTTAATGTTTTTTTTAACAAGTTGCATTAATATGTCTGGTATTGTCCCTGTCTCACAAACAAAAAATACACAAATACTTAAGGCAGAAAAAGCATTATCAGGCACAGAACAGACTGCTACATGGCCTGAAGAATCTTGGTGGAAAAGCTACCATGATAAGCAGTTAGATCAATTAATTAGCAAAACCATATCTGGAAATCGAAGTTTACGAATTGCCGAGGATCGTGTCAGACTTGCGCAAGCTTTTATTGTCGGCGCTCATGCTGCATTACTTCCTAGAGTTGGTTTCGATGCATCAACAGGTCTTGAGCGATTTACTGCAGAACAATTTGTTCCTGCTCCATGGGCGGGGCACGCTGACTGGAATAACCAAATTACTACAACGTTGGCTTATGACCTTGATCTTTGGGGAAGTAAAGAAAGTGTATGGAAGGCTTTCATTGGTGAAGCTAAAGCAAGAGAGGCTGAAGTTCAGCAAGTTAAACTTTCACTAATCACAGCAGTAGTTCGTGATTATATTGAATTATCTATTGCTTATGAACTACGTGATATTGCCTACGAAAGGCTTTCATTAAGACAAAAAAGACTCAGTATTGAACGTCAAGCTCTCACAGGAGGTATTGGTACAGAAATCAATATGTTAGAAGCTGAGATGCCTTTATCTACAATCCGTGGGCAAATTGAAATAATTAATAAGCGTATCGAACTAATTGAAAATCAAATTGCTGCTATAACAGGACAAGGGCCAGATGCAGGACTGGAAATTACAAGACCAAAAATTTTATTCAATGCAACTATCGGCTTGCCTAGCTTGCTTCCAGCAGATCTTATCGGACGTCGGCCTGATATAGTAGCAAATCGCTGGCGTATAGAAGCAACATCAAATGATATTGATAGCGCTAAAGCAGACTTCTACCCGAACATTAATCTACTCGCATTCGTTGGCTTTCAAGCATTAGGATTTGGTCAAGTTATCGGAAACTCATCTTTGATTGCAGGCGTTGGGCCTGCGATTTCACTCCCAATTTTCGACGGTGGTCGGAGGCGCGCGAACCTATCAGCCAAAACAGCTGAGTATGATATTGCAGTAGAAAGATACAATGCCACACTAATTATTGCGTTACAGGACGTTAGTAATCAGTTGCTAATTTTTCAATCAAACACAAAGCAGATGAGTGAAGTTCAAATTGGGCTTTCACTATTAGGGAAGTCTAGCGCATTAGCTGAAAGAAGTTATAAAGCAGGTCTTGAAAATTATCAAAAAGTAATAGATACCAAGTTAAATATATTAGCTCTGAGGGAGTTAGAAAAATATCTGCAAGGAGAAAGGTTAGGCATATATGCAACCTTAATGCAATCTCTAGGTGGCGGTATATTTAATGAGAAAAGTAACCTTAGATTACCAGAGCAGAACAAATCAGAAAGAAATGAAGATTTAGGAATCCACTCGTGAACTTACGTAAGTTGAGTAAAAGTCGGACTTTATCTATCTTAAAATTAGCTCAACGAGAGTGGCTAAGAGAGGATGCACCGACAATTATTTATATCACCAAGGTCCTTATGGCTTGCCTCATTGCGATGTGGGTTTCGCTTCGCTTTGAACTAGATCAGCCCAGAACTGCAATGTTGACTGTTGTTATCGTAATGCAGTCTCGAACCGGCATGGTGTTTGCTAAAAGCTACTATCGCTTATTAGGTAGCATTATAGGTATCTTAGTGTCCTTCGTGTTGGTGGCAATGTTTGCACAAGAGCGTGTGCTATTTTTGGCTTCTATGGCAATATGGATTGGAATATGCACCGCTGGATCAATGATGTTTCGCAATCATCAATCTTATGCTTTTGTTTTAGCTGGATATACAATCTGTATTGTTGGTCTCCCAGCTACAATTTATCCAGAGTTAACTTTTAGTATCGGCGTAACGCGAATATCTGAAATCATTATTGGACTGATATCGGCTAGTGTAATTAGCGACCTCATTTTTCCTCAACGTATTGGTGAGGTAATGACTGCTAAAATCAGACGGCGTTTTAGTGATTTTCTAGATATGCTTCACCTAATGTCCATAGAAAATATAAGCAATAGATCATCAAAATCAGCCACATTAAAAATTGTCAGTGATGTCTTTGAGCTAGAAACATTTCGAGCTTCATCTGGGTTGGAAAATGATGAATCACGGAAATATAGACTTCGTCTAAGCATGATTAATGCAGAGTTTATGTCTGTATCCACTAGCTTCCACACTTTAGAGCAATTGCTCCATCGTCAGAATGCAAATGGGCACCCAGAAATAATTAAGGCATTATTTAATTTATACCAACTATTCAAAAATGTAATTGACTTTGAAAACCATAGCGTTAGGGATGAAATTGAGGCCAGGCAACTCGTAGATAAACTTAAATATTTTCGAGAATCATTGCAAGAAAAAATAGACCCGATACGTAATAACTTACCTAATAGCTTAGTCAGTGCTGAACGACTCGATTTTGAAGCAGGGGTAGAGTTATTAAAGCGGTTTGTTGATGAATTCTATGTGTACACATCAACTTATGCCTCATTAGGCAGCAAGGCAGCAATCGCAAGTAAGGAATCTATTGCTGAACATCCTCCGCGATTAGGTATTCATTTTGATTCAGTAGCCGTGACTTTAGCTGGCATTCGGGGTGCACTTTCTCTTGTTGCAATGGCTTGCATCTGGATTTTTGCAGACTGGCGCTCTGGCATTGAAGCCATAACTATTGGAATAGTCACAAGTACGTTGTTTGCCTCATCACCAAATCCTATAAAAACCGTCAACCAGTTTATTGTCGGTGCGCTATTAGGTTCTTTATTACTTTACATTTGTAATTTTCAGATGTTGCCACAAGCGCATGGATTTTTGATGCTATCGTTAGCAGTAACCCCAGCAATTGTAATTGCAGCTTGGTTAACAACTAGACCCGCTTATGCAACAATTGGCTCAGGAGTATTCATTATCTTTTTAATGCATATTGGTTTCAATAGTGCCTACAGCGCAAATCCAGTCACATTTATGAATGATGTGGTTGCTGACTTATTGGCAATTTCCACCTCGGGTATTTTATACGCGCTGATTGATCTAACCACAAGTAAATGGTCGCGAGTGCGTATATCAAAAAAATTACGCGAGCTAGTTGTATCAGCTTGTATACAAAATCTACCACAACATCCATCTATGCTTGAAAGTAAAGCGCGTGATTTAGTGCAACGATTGAACGCAGGACATCGCGTCGCTAGCTTTCAAGATAAGGAAATGGTTGATTGGTTACTTTCAACGTTAGAAATCGGCCGAGCTATCATTGAGTTGCGAGATCAGGTAACTGAGGTTAGTGATAACGACACTAAACTTAGGATAGCTGAATGTTTAAATCAAATTGCTAAGTTATATACTTCACCATCTATCCAGAATCAAAAAGTAGCCATTGAAAGTATTAATTACGCTGCAACTTCGTTAGAAAATGTTGTGGTTTCTACTAGATTACCACAGTCTACTCTTCATCGATTACTGACTATGCTTCATTTTATTCGTTGTTCTTTACTCGAAAAAAACTCCGTATTGTCACTCCATAATCAAAGTGATGAGTTAAAAGAGGAGTTGGCATATGCCTCTTGAGATTGCAATCTTAGATGCACTAGTGCCTACGTTGCTTCTTGCTTTTATTGCGAGCGTAATTCTATCTTGGTCGATTGATTGGCTGTTTTCAAGTAATGAGTGGTATCACCATATCTGGTATCGCTCTTTATTTCGTTTTGCTACATTTATATGCATGTTTTCATTATTCGGGCTATTAATTTATTAAAAGGTAAGTGGTATGAAAGATTTTAAAAAGCAATTGTTGCGGATATTATTCACACTCACTATCGTTGCAATAGCATTGTTCCTGGGCCACATGCTTTGGGTCCGCTATATGGATTCTCCTTGGACGCGAGATGGTCGTGTTCGCGCTGATATCGTTAATATCTCAAGTGATATTTCAGGGTTAGTGACGGACGTATTGGTCAAAGATAACCAGTTTGTTCATAAAGGTGACATGCTGTTCAAAATAGATAGCGAACGATATGGCCATACACTAGCGCAAATGCAAGCTTTAGTTAATCAACGTCGAGTAATGGTTGCGATGAAGCGGGGTCAATCTAAGCGAAGAGATGCCTTAGATAATGAAGTAATTTCACAAGAGAGTCGTGAAGATTCTGACCTATATGCAGCTAGTGCCAGTGCCGAATATAATCAAGCCATTGCGGAAAGGGATCATGCAAAACTTAATGTCGAACGCACTTTTGTGCGTGCTCCCGTAGATGGTTGGGTGTCTAATCTATTGGTGCGTCCTGGAGATTATGCTCAGGTAGGGACCGCTAAACTTGCAATTATTGATCAAAATTCTTTTTGGGTATATGGGTATTTTGAAGAGAATAAATTGAGACTTATACATATCGGAGATTCTGCAGAAATAAAGTTACTGGGTTCAGATTTACTGTTGCATGGCCATGTGGAAAGTATTGCGCGAGGAATTACTGATCGTGACAATCCAACTGATGTTAGATTGCTAGCCAACGTCAATCCTAGTTTTAACTGGGTTAGGCTTGCGCAACGTGTTCCAGTTCGGATAAAACTCGACTTTATACCAAAAGAGATTATGCTTGTTGCAGGTATGACTTGCTCTGTTATTGTAAAGAAAGCCTCTAAATGACATTGATAACAGTTGTGTTCATTGTGGATACACAATATTTACCTTTATGTTTGAGAGGTTTCTAATAAAAGTAGTTACCACCGATGGTTTTGGGCAATGATTCCGCTAGATTGACAAGGCCTGTAGCCATAATCTGACGGGAGTATCTGAGGCCGAAAATTATATACAGTTCATTTTTCAATATTCTTTGTAAGCTTAAACATCTGCCATGAAGCTAGAATTAAAATAATACCTCCAACTAAAAGAACGTTAATGGCCCGCAGTTCCTTGATAGGCATGTTGAGTATAAGAGGGCAAATAACTAATAAAACACCAAGCATTATATTAAACACTTCCTGCCCTTGATCAACTAATCGGCAAACAGAAATTAAGTTAAATATAATAAGTACAATCCCAAGCACAATAGTATATTCCGTGGCAGGACCGCTTAACGCATAACCCTCTTTCCATTGAGATAATATAAGCCAAAAACCTAATAAAATATTGATCCAATCTAGCCATCTAATTTTCATTTTCACTTAATACCCCATCAAATTAATTATTATTAGCTAGCCCCTGAAAATCTCAAACGGTTCAATTGTCAAAACTCGTCTAATACCAAAGTAGCTTGAAACTCCAGCGATTATAACCACCATCCCAAACGCTAACCCCAAGTTCCATAGGGTTATAATTGCTGCATAGTCTGGCAACCTCAACCGTGCAAGAAAAATTGCAATTGTGCATAAGCCTACACCTAACCCATATCCAATAAGAGCCGTAAATGTTGCCATAAACAATATCATGTAAATAAGCTCTTTGCTTTTTGCACCAATGGCTTTTAAAGCGCCAAACTTTTCTAAATTCTCTAAAATAAAAGTATAAAAAGTCTGGCCAGAGATGGATAAGCCAACGATAAAACTAATTAATGTCATCAGCATAATATTTGTGCCGACTCCGGTTTTGTATGTGTAGTAATTAGCAACTCGTTTATTGAACTCGTCTTTAGTAAGCGCTAGGTAACCAAGTTCCCCTACTTGATCTTTAATACTCTTTATATCAGCATTGTTTTTTGGTTGCACCAATACATACGAGATGGTGAAACGCGTTGTTGGTATATATTCAATCGCACGTCTATAAGTGGTGTACAAAGTTGGTACACCTGTAAGTGCGCTTTGAGAAACTTTAGCAATCCCAACCACTACGCCACGATGATCGTTAAGTTCAAATGTTGTGCCAATTTTTGGGGACTCCAATTTAGAAAACTCTGAATCATTGACTACTAAAAAAGAGTTATCTGCATAGATGTTTTCTATAAGCCCTTGTTCAAGTTCAGGGCGGCCAAATAATGTAGCATCGTCTAATCCAACTACGCTAACAGATTGGTAAGTACCACTCGCAAGTTTAACTTGAGCTCCACCTACAAAGAGAGGCACTGCATAGCTAACACCGTCCATGCTTCTTACCGCATCAAGTAGGTAGTCTGGCAAAGGTATGGAACTGGTAGGTGTAAAAACAGCTGGATCTATAATCCACATGCTCGCCCCGACATTGGTAACAGTTGAGTACGCACGATTTAAAATGCCTGCGAACATTCCAGTCATTTGCACCATCAAAAAAACTGAAAATGTGATGCCGATTAAAAGTGCAGAGAATTTCGCTTTGTCATTGACTAACAACTTAAACCCTATGCGGAATATGCCACTATACTTCATGGTGTATCTCCATTTTGAGTGGCATACTTTCCGCCCCACCAACCCCCTCCTAGCGCAACAAACAATCCAACTGTATCTTGGTGTCGTTGGGCGATAGCTTGGAGATAGGCAATCGTTGCCTGATGAAATTGTATATCAGCGATCAACACGTCTACATAGGCAACTAGCCCACCTTGGTAACTGGCTTGCAACAGGTCTAGGGCTTCTTTAGCAGTTCGTCTTGCTTCAGATTGGGCTAGCAATGCATCTGCATCATTCTTAAGTGCATTTAAATTGTCAGCGACTTGTGCAAAGGCACTGAGTACAATTTGCCGATAGTTTGCTTGTGACTGCTGGTAGGCATCGATTGAGGCTTCACGAGCATACTTTAAACTTCCACCGCGAAACAACGGAATTGTAGTTGCTGGACCAATACTCCAGAATTTTCCAGCCACTCCACCTAAGCTACTGAAGCTATTGCCGGCAACGCCATAGGTGGCACTTAAACTAAAATTTGGAAACATCGCGGCGGTGGCTACCCCAATATTTGCGCTAGCCAAATGGAGTTGAGATTCTGCAGCCAAAATATCCGGGCGTTGACGCACTAAGTCCGATGGAAGACTTAAGGGCAAGTTAAGTGGAAGTGAAATGTCGGTTAGCTCAACATCTGGTAGAAAAGCTTTGGAAGGCTCAATCCCCTCCAATGTTGCAAGTAAATGTTCTGTCTGACTAAGTCTCTGCTTTAAGGGTGCTAAGGAGGCTTGATTACTTGCGATGAGGCTACGAATGCTTAAGTTACTTGCGTAATCGACAGTACCAGCATCAAATTGAGCTTGTGAGGCATGAAGTTGTTGATTCTCTAATTGTATTAATTGCTCAGTCGCTTTAATTTGGGCCTTGTATGCAGCTCGTGCAATACATGTGTTGACGACATTTGCAGACAAGGTGACATAAGCCGCTTTGTTCATGTAATTTTGATAATCTGATTGCGCTTTTAGACCCTCAACAGTTCGGCGCTCACCTCCAAATATATCAAAAATATAACTAATAGTGCCACTTGCTGTCACGACATTGAAAATGCTGCTTGGTCTTGATAAACCCTGCTGTACGAAAGCACTTCTAGTTCGGTAAGCATCAATACCTCCATTCACTTGTGGATAAAAAACACCGTAACCAGCACGCAGATTATCCTGACTCTGACGTAGGCTTGCTTCGGATGCTTGAAGGCTTTGGTTATTATTAATGGCCTGAGTAACGATGTTATCTAGTTGCGTAGATTTGAAAAGTCGCCACCAATCAGCAGGAACAGCAGCGCCAAGCGTAAAAGTCTGCTCTTGGCCCTCTGCAGTTGCCTTGACTAAGGGTTCCTGAATATAGTGACTCGAATCAGGCGGTGCAGGACGGACAAAATCTGGTCCTACTGTACAAGCACTAAGAAAACTCAAGGTAAGAAAACCAAGATATCTGAAACCCGATTTGAGTAATCTCGCTTGATGTGTTGCACAACTTATGGAGCGAATCTTTTTTATCTGGGCCATCATTGTTCCCAAATATAAACATCAACTAATTGACCAGGATAAATTCTTGAAAGGTTTTTTTTCTGGAATCTAAAAATTACAGGTAACACGCGCAGGTCCACTTTTTCCTGTCGCTGATTGGACAGCTCTATCTTTGGCGATACATAAGGCTGAACGCGAACAAATTCTAGTGGGACTTTAATATCGGTGCCCCGAATAGACAACTGCGCCCGCATATGCTCTGGTGAGGGAAGTCGTGAAACAAGTATTTCATCGACATAACAACGCACCGCAAGATTTTCCTGACGACCACCCATCACAATCAATGGCCCAACTCCTTGCGTATAAGAATTGTAAACACCTTGTGATGAGACATAACTTCCCGCGGCAGCATTGATAGCAAGGACAATACCGTCCGCTTGTGATTTTATATCATACTTTTTTAGCAATGCATTTGCTGCATTGTACGTTTGCATAAGTGCATCATATTGTCTTTCTTGATTCTTAATGTCGTAACTCCAAGCACCCGCTTTTGTAAGTTCATATTGCCTCCGTGCCACATCTAATCCAGCACTAGCTTGATTGAAAGTGTTCGCTGCTGTATCTAAAACATCCTTACTTATGGTCTTAGGATCAATATCGTAAGATGTGCGGCGCTTGTTGTATTGGTCACGTGCCGTTTTTAATATTGCTTCCGATAAATCAACTTGGGCTTTAGCAATTGCTAGAGTTTCTTTTCTAGGTTCGGATTTAAGCTCATTTAATAAAGCCAGTGCTGCTTCAGACTGTGACTTTAATTGTTCAGTAGTAGCTTTTTGCACAGAGTTTTCAATGGTTAATAGTGTGGCTCCTGCTGAAACTAACTCTCCTTCACGGACGAGTAATTTCGTAATTTGTCCAGAAACCTCGGGGTAGATATTAATATTTGATCCGCCTAATTGCTCACTCTCAATGATTCCATTAACATATATTGCTTTCTGATAAGGGCTACTAACAGGTTTAAATACAGGAGCCTGTGGCTTTCTTTCTATTCTAAAAAAATAGGCAGCAAACAATCCAGCCAAGAGCCCTATAATTGAGATTAATATTATAATTTTATTTCTCATTCGACACCTTCTTTCAAGCCTATAACTCGGCCATCGTCCATATGAATTATTCTGTCTGCATACTCGTTAATACGGGAGTCATGAGTGACAATTAGAATGCAACGATTTTCATTCAATATCTTCTCTTTGACAAAAGCGATTATCATCCTACCAGTGTCGCCATCAAGAGATGCAGTTGGCTCATCTAGAATAAGTATCTGTGGTCTGCTAACAATTGCACGAGCTATAGCTACACGCTGTTGCTCGCCCCCAGAAAGCTTTACAGGTAAAGTTTCATCTCTGCTTTTAAGCCCAACAATTCCAAGATATTTCTTCGCTTCGGTTATAGACTCATCCCAGTTTTTTTGTTTTAGAATTAAGGGGATAGCAACATTTTCTGCGGCTGTTAGTCGTGGGAATAAATGGTAATCCTGAAAAACAAACCCAATAGTATTTAGACGAAAATCAGCTAACTCATCACTATTTAGTTTCCATATATCGTTACCATTAATCGTTACGGTGCCAACATTAGGACGCAGAATTCCAGAAATCATACTAAGTAGCGTAGTTTTACCACTCCCTGATGGACCAACGATAAATACTACTTCTCCTAAATAGGCATTAAAGTTTGCTTCTTTAACAGCAAACGTTTTAGTTTCGCCTTCGCCAAACCATTTTACTAATCCAACAGCAGAGATTGCTATTTTTTGCATAATTGAAACTTAGCTTTTAACTGCATCTGAATGCCTTATGAAAATTAAATATCACAGCATTTTTCAGCGTATCACTTTGAACTTTCAGCGTATTGATCTATATCATGTTGGCGCGCGTTTAAAATTGACCACCTGTGCGCGTTGAATTTTGACCAGGCGTTTATTAGGTGTAGATTACTACACCGCTGTGGATAAGTCGACCAA
>Ga0214165_1000377_pt1 | contig 32751 bp, 28 predicted proteins | sample TroBogypolimnion_34_FD_153004 | JGI IMG/M metagenome (GOLD analysis project Ga0214165, IMG submission 153004) | Freshwater microbial communities from Trout Bog Lake, WI - Practice 03JUN2009 hypolimnion v3 | ecosystem: Environmental > Aquatic > Freshwater > Lake > Hypolimnion/Profundal zone ... | reverse complement strand
CTGCGGAGGCGCTCCGCTGTCAGTGATTAAACAATACGTTGAAAATCAGAGAACACCAACATCATGAGCACCTCCGGAGCTCGCGCTATCCATCTCCGGGCTGAACCCCGAAGCTTTCCGCGCAAATCTTGGTAAGTTTATGCCCACACGAAACTCAAGCTCACTATAATATTAGCTAACGTACCAGCCTTACCCACCCATAAAGATTAACGTATGCAAAATCCAAGTACTCCAGTTGTCAAGCAGCGCAACAACCCCTTACACGGACTAACGCTAGAAGCGATAGTCACAGCGTTGGAAGCCCATTTTGGCTGGGCTGGTTTAGCAGAACGGATTCCAGTGCGCTGCTTTAGCAACGAGCCAAGCATGGCCTCTAGCTTGAAGTTTTTACGCAAAACGCCTTGGGCGCGGGAAAAAGTAGAGAGTTTGTATGGTTTTATGTTGCGTGACATTAATCGTACTGAAAATGGCGCAGAGAACAACGAGGTAGAGGAATTGCGTAAAGAGTAGCGCCTAAAATCCTATTTGCGTAAGGGATCTAGTAAGGTCGATAGGCCGTTATGATCGATTTCCTGCATTAACTGGAGCAGTCGACCTAAATCAGTGGCCGGAAACCCCTCGCGTGCGAACCAGTTAAGGTATTGCCCAGGGAGATCGGCCAACAAACGCCCCTTATATTTGCCATAGGGCATATGAAGCGTCACTAAGCGCTGCAAATCATCTGGGTTCATACGAAGTCAATTAACGGTGAGAATTGTTGGTATTTTAGCAGACACGCTTCCGCCAATCAGACCGGTATTTTGAAATAAATAAATAACGCTAATATTGCCATTCTGCATTACAACTACCCTAAAATTGACGCATAATTATGCTAACTTAAGTGGTGGCATCATGAATGCTACTGAGAACCTACAGCCTATGTTTAATAAAGGAAATTACCCTATGATTAATAGCAGACTGCAAGCGTTGGTTTGTATTGTCTTCTTGGGTTTAGCCATACCTATTAATGCGCTGGCAAGAGATGTTGCCAACGAACAATATATGGTCACCGTGGCTCAGAAAAACTATGATAATGCCCAAGCCGAATTAGTCAACGCAACATTAATGCTACAGAAGCAAGAAAAAGTACTGGCTCAAGAACAGTTATTGCTAAAAAAAGAGCAAGAGAGACAAGCCGCTGCAACGCTAAAAGTGAGCAAAGCCAAGGAAGAACTTGAAAAACAGCAAAAAGCACTTGAAAAGGCTTGGAATAAAGACAGCCACTAGACCAAAGCGCATTTTCAAGTAGGCAGAAATCTGTTACTCTTTGGTAGTGGTTAAAATGTTGGCGTGAGTGCATTTGCGCATTTTTAGGCATGGTTTACAGCATACTAATAGCAAGTTTGCACAGTACAAAAATAACAAACCAAAACACAGATGCAAATCATCCATTTCGAGACCCACACGTTCGCCCAACTTAATGATAGAACACTTTAAAATAGCCATCATAGGCTCAGGGCCCAGCGGTCTATCCGCAGCCGCCCAAGCCGCAGAAGCCGGTGTGACGCATGTGCTGCTTGAAGCCGATGCGCATCCAGCAAGTGTGACGCGTAGCTATCAAAAGGGTAAGCATGTCATGGCAGAGCCTCGCGCCCTGCCCCTACGCAGCCGCATGTCATTTGGTGCCGGCCGCCGTGAAAATATATTAGAGAAGTGGGAATCAGAGTTAGAGAGCTTTAACATTAACTTTCGTGCTAATGCCAAAGTGGTCGGCATTAAAAAAGTAGCGGGCGTTTTCCACATCAAGCTCGAATCTGGTGTGAGCGTCTCTGCGGATTACGTAATTCTGGCCATCGGTCTACAAAGCAATATTCGTATGCTGAATATACCGGGTGCTGACCATCCGCGCGTGCAATACCAATTGGATGATCCAGACGAGTTTAACGGCGAGCACATTGCGATTATTGGTGGAGGTGATGCCAGCTTGGAAAATGCACTCGCACTGATGCCCAATAACAATGTGACTTTCATCACACGTCTAGATGGCTTCTTTAACTGTAAGCCTGACAATGAAAGCCAATTACGCGATGCAGCGCAACGCGGTGACATCACTTTACTGCTCGATACCCAGGTAGACACGATAGAATGGACTGAAGGCAGCGCCCATCCACTGAATATTATCGCTAGAGCACCGCAAGGCCGAGAAGAAGTTGCTTGCGACCGTATTATTGCGCGACTAGGCGCTGAACCACCACGTAAGCTATTAGAAAGCTTTGGCATCACCTTTGCGGGACCTGAAGCAGCCTCGCCTCCCCAATTATCACCTACCTATGAATCTAGTGTGCCAGGGCTCTATATTGTCGGCGCTTTGGGCGGTTACCCACTCATCAAGCAAGCCATGAATCAAGGCTACGATGTCGTGCAACGCATCCTTGGCATCGACATTAAGCCCGTGGATGAAATGTTGCTGGAAGAAAAGTTTAAGGTATGCCCGCATATCACCAGCGTGGAACATGGCTTAGACAAGATACGCCTCAACTCTGAAGTGCTTTCTAAATTATCACCATTGCAATTACGTGATTTTATGCTGGAAAGCAAGCTGATGACGTTAAAGCCTGGTGACATTGCTTTTAGACGTAATGACTACAGCAACTCATTGTATTTTATTATTGAAGGCGAACTAAAAGCTTACGTTGCTGAAGGCGATATTGCTGATTTTAATCTGCAATCTGGACAGTTTTTTGGCGAGATGGGGCTGATTTCTGGCCGTCGGCGTACGGCGACCATTGAAGCCGTTAAAGATTGTATATTGGTTGAAGCTTCCAAGCACACCATGCAGCGCTTAATCCATACCATGGAGCCAGTGCGATCGCTCATCGATGATGCCTACCTGCGTCGTGCCGTGCAGATATACCTCAGACTACCACTTTCAAAAGCCACACTAAATGGATTGATGGCTGAAGCCCAAATTCACTATTATGAAGCTGGGGATGAATTGTTTCATGAAGGCGATGTGCCTGATGGTCTTTACATGATTAGACGTGGATCGGTCACCTTGTCACGGGTGATTGGCGGCAAAGAAGTCGTGTTGTCTTATGTGTCTGCCGGTAACTATGTCGGTGAAATGGCCTTAGTATCAGGACAACCAAGGGTTGCCACTGTGCGTGCCACCGTCAAAACAGAAGCAATTTTGCTCACCACAAAAAGTATACAAGAAGTCATCGCCCAATATCCCGCCATACAGCAGGAGATGAATTTCCGTTATCTGAAACACGTTGAGCATGAGATTCATGATGCCGCAACCCAAGCCAGCACTGATGCGGGTAACTTAATTAGCTTCCTAGTGCAACAAGGCATAGGGGATGCAACCGACGTATTATTAATCGATGAGTCTCGCTGCATCGGTTGCGACAACTGTGAGAAAGCTTGCGCTGAAACCCATGAAGGAACTTCACGCTTAGATCGTAAAACTGGTCCAATCTACGACCAAGTGCGCGTACCCTCTTCTTGCCGTCACTGTGAAAACCCCTTATGTATGACCGAATGTCCGCCTGATGCGATTCGCCGTGAAGTCAACGGCGAGATTGTGATTTTGGATAACTGCATAGGTTGCGGTAATTGCGTCACGAACTGCCCATACGACGTTATCCAGTTGGCTTCCATTGATCCTAACCGTAAACTTGCCAGCCCATTAAAATGGCTGTTTGGCTTAGGCACTGAACCTGGCGCTTGTTCATCCGGGGCTGTGGACGCAGTAAAATTAGCTGTAAAATGTGACATGTGTAACGGCATTAGCGGCGGGCCTGCCTGTGTGCGCTCGTGCCCGACTGGCGCCGCAATCCGTATGGGGCCAGAAGAGTTTTTGGATTATGCCGTATGGCGCAATAACAAGGTAAGTGACTGATGCGTAGCCGTAGTTTTCTTGAATATCGCAATTTTCTCTATCTCAAACTATCACTATTACTGATGATAGCGGCGATTGCGGCTTATATTTTGCACAGCCCCGCCATCGGCGCCTATGGCGGTACCTGGCTCGGCTATGTGCTTGGCACCTTGTCAGCCGCCATTGTGTGTCTATTACTATGGTTAGGCGTACGTAAGCGTAGCTATTTCGGTGCAGGCACGATGCAAGGTTGGTTATCAGCCCATGTCTATTTAGGGCTGTCATTAATTGTGCTGGCCACTTTACACTCTAGCTTTCAATTTGGCTGGAATGTCCATACCTTGGCCTACGTGCTAATGATGGCAGTCATCCTCAGTGGATTTTATGGTTTGTATGCTTACTTCCGCTTTCCACACCTACTGACAGAAAACTTGAGTGAGGATAGCTTTGAAAGCCTGTTACAAGAAATTAGTAAGTTGGATAAATTAGCGCGTGTCAGCGCACTGCATTTACCAGATGAAATCATTGCGCTGACCAATAACGCCATTTACAACACCCGTATTGGCGGTACTGTGAGGGAGCAAATGCGGAGTCAGCATCCAGACTGCCCAACCACATTGGCTGTCAAAAAATTGCACGGATTAAGTAAAACACTTCCGATGGCACAGATTAAAACCCATCGAGAGCTTTACACCCTCATGCTTAGGCGTGAGACGCTCGTTGCAAGGGCACGCCGAGACGTTATGTTGCGAGCAAGATTGAGTGGTTGGCTTTTTGTGCACGTGCCATTATCAGTTGCTCTTCTCGCTGCGCTAATCGCGCATGTTACCGCCATCTTTTTTTACTGGTAAGTTGCCAATGATTCACTGCTTACTCATCAAAATTACACAAAACCCACGTGGCCAAGCAGAACGTCAAGAGCGTGAAATTAGCTTTGACCGTTTAACCTTAGGACGCGGCGCTGATTGTAAAATCCACTTAGCTGACCACCGAGTGGCCCTGCATCATGCCAGTATTCAGCAAGGCGACAATGGCAAGCTCTACATTAGCGCAGAACCCAGTCGCACTATTGAAGTAGACGGGCATTTGGAAGAAGTGGCTGCATTAACCTCTGGCATGCGCATCATGATTGGCCCTTATGCTTTAACGGTGGAAGCCTTAGAAGGTAACGAGCGCATTACCCTGAGCTATGAATTGATGAATAAGATACCAGACTCCATACAACCTAAATTAGCCACCAGCCTATTTGCAACGGGTTTATCGATGCGTAAACCTGCGATGTGGCTGGCAGCCATCATCACATTAATATTTATAGTGCTGCCTATTAGTTACACGCTCAGCCCATGGCTGCACAAAACGGCCCAATCGATTCACCTGCCGATGAATGTGCCACTTAATGCCGGCCACATGTCACCAGGACATTTGGCGTTAAGCACAAAATGTGACACCTGCCACCAAAAACCCTTTATGGCGGTGAGCGACCAAGCTTGTGAAAATTGCCATAAGTCAGTCAGTCATCATATTGCCCAATCAGCATTACATGCCAAAGTGTTTAAAAATGTGCGCTGTACGACTTGTCATATGGACCATCGAGGGCAAAAGGGCTTGATACGTAAAGACAGTCAACAATGCGTCTCCTGTCACGGCAATATCAAAAAAATATATGGTGAAAGCAAGCTTAAGGATATCCATGATTTCAGTAGCGACCACCCTGCTTTTAAACTAAGCTTTAAAGCCGGTCCTGATGGTTTAACAACGCGCGTGGCGCAGAACGAAAAATCTAAACTGGTAGAACACTCTGGCCTCAAGTTTTCTCATGAAGAGCATTTTGACAAAGCGCTAATCCAAACACCTAGTGGTCATAGCCGAGATATTGATTGTGCAGACTGCCACATCCCTAACGATGCGGGGACAGGCTTCAAGCCTATGACGATGGCGCTCACCTGCCAGCAATCCAATTGTCACTCTCTACAACTGACACCTCCGATTGAAGGCCGTGTAGTGCCACATGCTTCAGAAAAAATAGTCATGACGTACTTACGTGAAATGTTTGCTAGCCGTGCGATTAACGAAGCTGATAAAAGTGGATTAAATACAAACGCCCTAGAAAAGGTACGCCAATCGGCTCAAGCGCAAACCAACAGCAATGCCAAAGCACTATTCACTAAAGAAGGCGAAGGCACTTGCTTGGAATGTCATGAAATAACAGCTAATCCTAAAAATAAAGAGACGCCATGGAAAGTAGCTGCAGTGCACGTGACCGAGCACTGGTTACCAAAATCGCGCTTTCCGCATGATAAGCACAGCACTGCCAAATGCAGCAGTTGTCATGATGTGATGCATTCAGATAAGAGTTCAGATATCGCCATGCCAACCATCGCGAAATGCCGAGAATGCCATGTTGGCAGTAAACAGGCGCAGACATTGGTGAGTAGCACCTGTAATACGTGTCACAGCTTCCATGATGTGAAAGCGAAACCCACGCACAAGGCGGCTAAAGCAGAATAAGCCGCTAGCATAGCGGCTATTAAAAGTATCGTTACTGCTTTGCTACGACGACACAATTAAGTGATATTTTGCTGAAGTAAAGGTTATCCACTAAACGCGCAGCTACCTTAGCCTCAGCCTCAACCAAGGCGCCACACTCTGCAAAGTAATCATGGGGCAAATAAACTTCTGCCTCAACCTTTGCCCCAATGTAATGAAACACCACCCGCTGCGGTTCTGGCAGGCCATCCAGTAATGGTGCTAAATGCTGCAACAAGCCATCTCGCCCCGGCATGCGAACGGCATGGCTATCATGCTCCAAATCATCTTCTGGATCCACATGCACTAACACATCTGCAACTGCCGGGTGACTCTTAAGCACTCTGGCGCGGGCGCGCTCAGCAATGCAATGCCCTTCTGATACGCTAATACGCGGATCGACCAAGATATGGGCGTCCACCAAGGCACGATGGGCCATACGTCTTGTGCGTAGCTCATGTAAATTCACTACACCAACAGTATCAATCAGCGTTTGTCGAATGCTATCCACTTCCTCAATTGAAAGCCCAGCATCAATCAATTCCTGAAACGCATCCCAAGCAAACACAATACCCATGCGCACAATCATAAAGCCCACCACAATAGCCGCTAACGAGTCGGCGTAGATAAAGCCCATTAGATTCGCACCAATCCCCACTGCAACTACTAAGGATGAAGCTGCATCAGAGCGCGCGTGCCAAGCATTGGCTATTAACATCGGTGAGCGAAGACGTTCACCTACATGCAACATATAACGGAACAGGCCTTCTTTAGCAATTAATGCAACGCCTGCCACCCACAAGGCCAAAGGCGCTACTGGAGGTAAGTGTCCAATATTTTGCAGCTTCATGGCAGCCGCCACCATAATGCCACCGCCAGTTAAGACGAGAATCGCGCCTAGCACAAATGAAGCTGCCGTTTCAACGCGGCCATGCCCATAAGGATGACCCGCATCCGCAGGGTCTTTACTATGGTGACTGGCAACTAAGACCAGGAAATCACAGACGAGGTCTGACAGCGAATGCATCCCATCGGCAATCAAGCTTTGGGAATGTGCAAAAAATCCTGCTGCGATCTGTAGCAAGGTAAGCAGTGTATTGACTACCACGCTGACCCACGTTGAGCGATTCGCTAGGGTGTGACGCTGTGGATCGTCGTAAGAAAAATCACTGGAATCTTGTTGGCTCATGTCAAATATATTGTTGTTGTGTTTCACGAATTATACGGCCATTTCTGTGATTAGTTCATATGGCTTTTAATTGCTTGCCTTTATATTCTTGCCTATAAAAAAAGCCCGTCACGATTTAAGTGGCGGGCTGTCTATTAGCCAATACTACAGCTAAATTTACTCATCAGGATCAATGTATTCCTTAGGTAATAAGTGTGCAATACCCTTATGACAATCAATACAGGTCTTGCCTTCCAGCTTAGCCTGCGCATGCATTTTTTGCGCTTTCGGTTTTTGCTTTTTAGCGTCCATATTGTCAAAGTCATGACAGTTTCTGCACTCACGTGAACCCACACTCTTCATGCGGTTCCATTCCTTGGTTGCCATTTCCATACGGTGCGTTTCAAACTTCTCTTTGGTATCCACATAACCTGTCAACTTGCTCCAAACTTCTTTGCTAGCTTGTAACTTGCGTACTATTTTGTGACTCCAGTCATGCGGCACATGGCAATCAGAACAAATCGCGCGAACACCAGTACGATTTTTGTAATGGATAGTTTCTTGGTATTCCACATACACGTTATCACGCATTTCATGGCAACCAATACAGAACTTTAGTTGATTCGTTGCCTCCATGCCAGTATTAAAACCGCCCCAGAACAGGATGCCTGAGAAGAAGCCGACTACTAGCAAGGTGATTAGAGAGTACTTAGCACTCGGGCGCTTAAGCACTGCCCAGATACGTTTTAGAAAATTAGGTTTGTTGGTCATTTTCACCTTCCTTTAATTAATCGATTTATCTATTAACTCACTACAAATAAAAGCGTATAAGTCGAAATTACTCTTACAAAAAAATTAGCTTATCTAAACTCATAAACATAAGACGCATATAAAACATTCTGTGAGTAACTTGGAGCCTGCTGATTGGTTGGCATCAAACTTGTTGGTGTGTAGCCTGTCTGATAAGCATTGTAGTAATAGTCGTTTGAGTTAAGATGCTGATAGAGGTAACCAGCCACCACCTTGTTCGACTTATCAACCCTATAATTACCCGCTAATTTAAATTGAATCAACTCGCTCCGAATGTCAGGTAATGAGCCACATGTGTATCCGCCAGTTCCAGCCGCACATTCTTGGTAACTATATGCAGTTGCATAGGAAGATGTGCTTAGAGAATAGGTTAAATCGCCAACAATATCCAACTTACCCCCAAGCATTCCACCGTGCTTAGCATTCAGACCTAAAGTTTTGTCATCACTAGATAAACTGTTTGTCCATGAGCTAGCGCTTGGGTTTGTATATGACACACCTGGCGAATGTCCCCAAGCATCGTTGAGTAAATCACGAGATCTATTCTGGATTGTTAAATAAGCAGAAATAGCAGTCTTTTCTGAAACATTGAAGGTAGAGTCAAAATTAACACTATAAGTGTGGCCAGACTGGACACCAATTGTAGAATCATAATTATCATGAACATATCGTCCGCTCGTACCAATACTTAACTTTTCAGTAGCTTGCCAATTTAAACTTGCCTTTAACAAATTTTCTGTTCTAGAAGCATCAAAAAAAGCGACATAGCCTGGCAACTCATAGCCCTGGCTATTAGCTTGCATAGGATTATAAAAAGACTGATTTAAATCAGCTATCCTACGTGAGAAGGAGTAGCCAGTAGTTAGAATAATGTCTTCACTTGCAGCTAACCTATAGTTGGCAAGTAACTTGCTCTCGTTACTTTCTGGAACTTGTACGCAAGTCGACCCGAGGGCATAGTAATTACTTGTTGGTGCAGAAGATGGACTTGCAAGAGCAATTTGAGCAGCTGTAGGTGAGTTATCACACCACCGTTTAATCTGTTCAAATTCATATCCGAAATGAATCTTTTGCTTTTGATCGATGCGGTAATCACCAGTTAACTCCAACTGAGTCTTACTATTGCTTAGTGGGGTGTTGATAGCTGTTTCCGTTAGCCCGCCAAGATCATAGAATTTATAAGTATTGGACGCTGTCTGATTATCACGTTCGTTATACTTTACACCAGCGTTTATTGTAAAGTTCTTAGTCGCCTGATTGGTCAATTTAAAGTCTGCATGGGTCGTTATCACAAGGCCGTTCAGAGAATTCTGTGGCAAACCATTCAAATACATCTGATCTTGATTAACATAAGGTGAATTCTGCGTATTACGCCCATAGGATAAACCACCTGTTAATTTTGTGTCTTTAGATACAGCGTATCCACCATTTAAATTAAGTTGATGGAAATCATTATCAGGTGCTGTACTTAGGGTGTTAATAGGGAAACCTGCACCTGCTACTGTAATAGCCGAACTAGTTGTTCCACTAACAAAAGGGTTAGAGAAGTTTAAGCCATTATTTGCGTCACGAAATAAAGAAAAATTATAACTTCCTGTAAGGTGCGAGTTATCGCCAATCCAATTTAGCGCAAAGTTTCCACTATCTGTCTTATAATTAGTTGGGTTCATCAACACCTGTATTCCTTGGCCTTTGGATAAATATTTAGTAGTACCGTCTAATGTGAAAATCGCAGCTGAACTACTATTATTAAAATTTTGGTTATTATTAAAATTTTGGTTAGATCCTGATGATATTAACTTCGCACCGGACTGATCCAGATGGTTGTAATCAAAGTTTGCACTCCATTCTGGGTTGAAAATATACCTAGCTGTTATAGTTGAATTCATACGATCTGAATGCACATCTTGAGTATTAAGTGACTTTATCTGTGCATCACTTAATGTTTGAGCACCATATTTTGGTGGGTTTGTAGTATTGGCTGTTGTTGGATTTGTTGTATTAATTACTCCAAACGTTCCCGGCAAAGTAAAGTTATTGCCTCCCATTGAACCCTGAAGCGCTGTTTGATAAGAGTCCGAGATATTGTGCCGCAACTCATCAAGCTTGATACCAACATCCCAAGAACCTTGATTACTTGCTGTTGCACCTAGCTCGCGTGAAGTAGTGCCAATATCAATCCCAGTAATACCCCATCGATTTGTACCTGAACCTTGTCCATAGCTATTGCCGCCAAGGTAATTAAAGTTTCCAATTAAATCTAAACCCGATTTTTTTAACCCATTATATTCACCAAATTTTGCAGATCTATTAGGGATATTTTCTGCGCCTAATTCAACATAATTGGTTGGGTTCGTTAGTATTACTGCCTCATCATCGGTTTCTGCAAAAGCAATAGTTGGGATAGCAAACATAGCAACTAAAGCACTTTGTACTGACAAATTCAGAACATTTAAAACAAAATTTCTATAATTCGTTTTCATTTTATCCACCTATCATATTAGCGATGTAAGAAGGCGCCCGCAGGGCTATTGGAACCGTGTATCATTACATGACAATTAATGCATGCACGACCAACTGCACTTGTACTGGGTGATACCGGAGTTTTTCCAGCAGGAGCTCCACCAACACCAGAAGCGCTATACCCATTTCCACCTTGGATTCCAGCCGCGCCAGGGCCATACGCCGCTTGACTATTATGAGGACCGTCATGGCACTCATCGCACATAAATGGTGGGCGTGATTTTAAAAGTGGTGAAATGTTAGAACCATGTGGTGTATGACAATTAGTGCAATCTTCTGTCACTGGTTGATGCTCAAACAAAAATGGCCCCCGTTTTTCGGCGTGACAGGTGTAGCAAGTTTCAGTGACTGTGTTTTTCTTAAGTAACTTAGGTCCTGCTGAACCATGTGGGTTGTGACAGTCAGAACAAACGACCTTGCCTTCCTCTATAGGATGGTGCGATATTTTTTTACTATCTGCGCGTTGCTCTTTGTGACAGTTGAAACATACTTGGGGCTGTGTTTTTCTATCACGGACATTATCATGTGCTGAATGAAGCGAGTGACAAGATGTACAAGCAACATCATTCGTATTATGTGCGCCACCATCCCAGTGTGTACGTTTAGTATCTTTATCGTGGCAAGATAAGCAGGCTGTGTTCTGTACCTTAGGCTCGCTCGGCGGATAAGCACCTGAACTACCGCGTTTTGAACCAAACACTACATCTGGCTTATTACGCGTAGCCTTACCATCTGCATTTTTTACATGATTTTCACTTGCACCATGGCAAGACTGGCAACTAGGCGTACGAGGATCACCCTTAACACCATGCTTGGTTTGATAAATTTCAAGGATTGGTTTAACTTCACTAGCATCGTGACATTTGGTACAAACTGCGTCTTTTTTAAGTGATTCTGCTGCGATGGAATTGCCGCTTGCTTTAATTTGAGCTTTTGTTGGCTCACCTAAGTCAGGGAGTTCAGCGGCAAATATTCCCGGAGACGTTGAAAGACCCCCTAGCAATAAACATAATGTCGCAAATTTTGTAATTAATTTCATTTTGAACTCCCTTTAATTTTTATTCGGTAATACGATTAAGCGGACATTGCTGCCCGCTTAAGTGATTGCATTAATCTTTTTCTGGCCACACACCGCCTGGTAGCGATAAAACCCATTCAATAAGATTGCTTTGTTGTGCGACATCTTTCACTTTAATAATTTTGTGTTCTTCTTCATGACCGTCTGGGAATTTAGCTTTTTCGCCTGAGGTAATATGGTTAAGTAATTTCTTAACGGTTTCTGCGTGGTCTTTATCTTTGTACTTGGCAGCTACATCGCGGTAGGCTGGGCCATCTTTATGTTTATCTACTGCATGGCATTTTAGGCAGCCATTTTGACGCGCTAACGATAAAGCCGCATCGGCATCAACAGCTAAAGCACCTGTTGATAAAGACATTCCAAAAACAACTGCAACAGCTGCTAACAATGGTTTGATACAATTTTTTACATGCATTTTTATCCCCTTAATTAACTAACTTCTTCTGACTCAATGGGCCTAATCACCACGACTAAAACCTAATTTAAATCAAAAAACTTTTCATCCAACTATCTAGACGCAATTTCACACAGTCACAATAAGGTTATTAGTTTCTATCGACTTTGATACGAATCAAACTAATGAAATAAAATTAAAAATAATGATACATAAATATACAATGAGAAAAATTCGCTTGTATTTAGTAACTAAAACTCTGCGTAGCGGCGTTAAGGCAACTTAAACAATATAAAGAAAAGTCCTCAAATGTTGACTATGCTTGTCTTGAGCACGTATCATGCATTCCTATGAAAACACCAACCAGACTTGAACCACTACTTGAAGATGGCTTAATTGACGATGTCGTTCGACAGTTGATGAGTGGTAAAGAAGCGACCGTCTATGTAGTGCGATGCGGTGACGACGTGCGCTGCGCTAAGGTATACAAAGAGGCGAATAAACGTAGCTTTAGGCAAAGTGTGGATTACACCGAAGGTCGTAAAGTCAAAAGCAGTCGTCAGTCACGCGCGATGGAAAAAGGCTCTAAATTCGGACGTAAAGCACAAGAAGAGGCTTGGCAAAGCGCCGAGGTGGATGCTTTGTACAGACTAGCTGCTGCTGGCGTGCGCGTACCTAAGCCATTTAATTTTTACGAAGGCGTATTATTAATGGAGTTGGTGACCGATGCCAACGGTAATGCAGCCCCTAGGTTAAACGATGTAGAACTGACTGCTGAGCAGGCACGCATTTACCACCGAGCCCTCATTCAAGAAGTGGTACGAATGCTATGCGCTGGTATCGTGCATGGCGATCTTTCCGAATTTAACATCTTACTAAGTCAAGATGGGCCCGTCATTATCGACCTACCGCAAGCGGTTGATGCGGCTGGCAATAACCAAGCAAAGGGCATGCTTGAACGTGATGTAGACAATCTTGCAGGTTACTTTGGACGCTTTGCGCCGGAACTACTTACCTCACAATACGGCAAAGAGATTTGGGCGCTATATGCCCATGGTGATTTGAAATTGGATACAGTGCTTAGCGGACGCTTTAGAGAAGAAACTAAAGCCGTTGATTTAAAAAGTGTCATGCGCGAAATTGATGATGTCAAAAAAGCAGAAGCTAACCGCCTATTATTTAAGGCAGAAGCTGAAGCCCGACCAGATTAAGTTAACAATCGCATACCAATATAGCCATTAGTGAAACTTACTTCACTTAGGATCTTTAGACGGCCGCCAATACTTAAGCAGCAAGGCATTAGACACAACGCTAAAGCTACTTAAAGCCATGGCGGCACCTGCGATAACAGGACTGAGAAAACCCATCGCTGCTAGCGGGATACCCACCACGTTATAAATAAAAGCCCAAAACAAATTCTGCCTAATTTTGGCATAAGTGCGCTTTGATATTTCAATAGCATCCGCTACTAGGGCTGGATCACCACGCATCAAGGTAATGCCTGCCGCATGCATGGCGACATCAGTGCCTGTCGACATGGCAATCCCGATATCTGCCGCGGCCAAGGCTGGGGCATCATTGAGGCCATCACCCACCATGGCGACCAATCCTCCACTCTGCTTCAGTGCCATAATAATATTGGCTTTATCCGCGGGCAATACCTGTGCATAAACACGGCTAATGCCGACCTGACTAGCAATCGCGCTAGTGCTACCTGGGTTATCACCAGAAATCAATACGGTCTCAATACCAAGATGTTGCAGACGCACAATTGCGCTTTTGGCGCTAGGTTTGAGGGTGTCGCCAAATGCGAATAGGCCTAATAGTGTTGGCGCACCACCTAAAGTGGTCTGGCATAACCAGGAGACGCTACGCCCATTCGCTTCTAATGCCGCATCCTGTGTGTTGAATACAGCCATATCAACCCCAAGTTCGGTCATTAAGCTTGCATTACCCAGATACAACTGCTGATTGCCTACCTTGGCACAAATGCCTCGCCCAGCTATTGCCTGCAAATCATGCGCTGGGAGTAAGTTCAAGCCTTGCACTTGCGCGGCGCTGAGCACAGCCTTAGCTAAAGGATGCTCACTGCCGGCTTGTAAGCTCGCTGCTAATAATAACAAGTCCTCTACCGAACCTAATGCAGGGTAAATTTTAAGCAATTGCGGACGACCCTCAGTTAAGGTGCCCGTCTTATCAAAAGCCACCACCTTAATGGCATGCGCTAATTCCAAGGCTTCCGCATCTTTAATCAACACCCCGTGCTGCGCCGCAACACCAGTCCCGACCATAATCGCGGTGGGAGTCGCAAGACCAAGCGCACAAGGACACGCAATCACCAGCACCGCTACAGCATTTAGAATAGCCAGTTGCCAATCCCCACCCAAGAAGCCCCAAGTCAGAAAAGTCACGAAGGCAATCACAATGACTGTGGGCACAAAGACTGCGCTGACTTTATCGACTAAGCGCTGAACGGGGGCTTTCTTTGCCTGGGCGGATTCAACCATGCGCACAATACGCGACAAAACGGACTCAGCACCCACAGCACTGGTGCGTAAATAAAGCAAACCATCGCCATTGAGGGCGCCACCGGTGACTTGATCCCCAACCTTTTTGACTACAGGCAAACTTTCACCTGTGACCAAAGACTCATCGACCTGACTCTGACCGTCTGTCACGTGCCCGTCGACAGCGATACGCTCACCTGGTCGCACCATGACAAGGTCACCAACCTGCACTTGCGCGATAGCCAATAGTAGCTCTTTCCCATCTCGAAGCACGCTAGCACGCTCAGGTCGCAATGCATTAAGGGCACGGATAGCTGCGGTGGTTTTTTGTTTGGCGAGACTTTCCAGCCATTTACCCAGTAAGACTAAGCTAATGACGATACTGGAAGATTCGAAATATAAGTGCTGCATCGCGTGATGCGAAGGACTCAACCATAGATAAACACTTAAGCCATAAGCTGCTGATGTGCCTAACGCCACCAATAGGTCCATATTGCCAGCGCCAGCTTTAAGGGCGCTCCAGCCAGCTTTATAAAAACGCCAACCTAACCAAAACTGCACTGGCGTTGCTAGCAACCATTGCAACAACGCTGGTAACTGTCCTTGCCAACCCAACCACTGTGCCACCATGGCAAAAACCATAGGTGTTGATAGTATCGCTGCCAACAACACTGGCCAACCTGGCATGGACGTTACAACTGCAATAGTGTCATCGTTTAATAATTGAGCTTGGTATCCAGCAGCAACGACAGCTTGAATCAGAAGTACTGAGTTAACACAATCCTTTGCACCAATGACTTGCGCGGTTTCTAGCGCAAGATTAACTTCAGCACTCATTACGCCAGGGATGTTGGACAAAGCCTTTTCTACCCGATTTGAACATGAGGCGCAGCTCATGCCTTTAATCGCTAATGTCCACTCGCCATTTGTGAGCTGTGCCAAATTGCTGCCCTCTACCTATTCATATTTCGTTAAAAATTAAGCGGTCTACACTATAATGCCCAAGCAATACGAGCAAGTGTTTAGTGCGCATATGCCATAGACTATACTTTTATTTCTGAGATGTGAACCCATTATGCAACATCAGCCTAGCAATAGTACAAACGCTAAAATAAGCACATTCGAGCGCAACTTAAGCTGGTGGGTGTTAGCCTGCATCGCAGTGGGCATTACTTTAGGTCAATGGGCACCCCACTTATTTCAAGCCATCGCCAACGTACAACTAGCGCAAGTGAATCTGCCCGTTGCCGTGTTAATTTGGCTGATGATCATCCCCATGCTACTCAAAATCGACCTCACCAAGATGCAAGAAGTGAAGCAGCACAGTAGCGGCTTTATGATTACGTTAGCGATTAACTGGCTTGTTAAACCATTCTCTATGGCACTATTGGCGGGCCTATTTATACGCCACTGGTTTGCGCCCTATTTACCTAGCGCAATGATTGATAGCTATATCGCCGGCTTAATTCTGCTCGCCGCAGCCCCTTGCACGGCCATGGTATTTGTGTGGAGCAACTTATGTAATGGCGATGCCAAATTCACGTTATCACAAGTGGCGGTCAATGATTTGATTATGTTGTTCGCATTTGCCCCCTTGGTGGCATTACTCCTTGGGATTGCCGAAATTCAAGTCCCATGGGCCACATTGGGCTTATCCGTCATTCTATTTATTGTTGTGCCGATGCTCATTAGCCAGATTTGGCGTTACTTCTTAAAAGAAGAGGCACTCAAAGCCACCTTGGCTAAACTACAACCTTTATCCTTAGCCGCGCTACTACTAACATTAGTGTTGCTGTTTGCGTTTCAAGGTCAGCAAATTCTAGCGCAACCGATGATCATCATGCTGTTGGCAGTGCCGATTTTGATACAGGTATACTTTAATGCGGGCCTAGCGTACTGGTTGAATAAAAAATTCAAGGTAGTCCATTGCGTGGCCGGGCCATCGGCGCTCATCGGCGCCTCTAACTTCTTTGAATTAGCAGTAGCCACTGCCATCGCTCTATTCGGCTTTAACTCAGGGGCCGCCTTGGCTACGGTGGTCGGTGTGCTTATTGAAGTGCCAGTGATGCTATCTATTGTGGCCATCGTCAACAACAGCCATTATTGGTATACCAACAACCAAGCTAATATGAGTAAATAACACATGAACAGTACTGATTTAGTTGGCTATTTCGCCGCATTTTTAACTACGTTCGCCTTTGTGCCACAGGCCCACCATTCTTGGAAAACCCGAGATTTATCTGGGGTTTCATTGCCGATGTACAGCCTATTTAGCTTAGGTGTGCTGGGCTGGTTGATTTATGGCTTAATGATTACGAGTTGGCCGATTATTGCCGCCAACAGCATCACTTTAGTGCTTGCGTGCGTTGTGCTAGTCTTAAAACTAAAGCATCAAGACTAGCTAAATACTAAACGCGCATAAGCTATTTTGGTAAGGCATATACCATCATATTGTCGCCCGCAGTGTAACCAAAAATCGCATTACCACCGGCTGCAACTGCAATATATTGCACACCATCAATTTCATAAGTAATCGGCGGTGCATTGACACCAGCATCGACTTTAGTTTGCCATAAAACCTTGCCACTATTGGTACTATAAGCATTGAAGTTACCATTACCCTCGCCCATAAATAGTAAGCCGCCTTGTGTTGCTAACAAACCACCTGTTAGCGGCTGATCCGTTTTAACCTGCCATTTCATTTTGCCTGTGCCTAGATTAATTGCAGACAAAACGCCCCATCGCGGATCTTTAGTAGGCTCAGAAGATGCGTAACGGATTGGCGGGAGACCATCCTTGCCATCCTCTTCAACTAAGGTATACATAATTGGCGCGTGTATCGCAGATACGTAGCTAATTTGATTAGCTTCATCTAAAGCCGTTGGCCCCCAATTAGACCCCCCCAAGATTCCTGGGTAAAGCACGGCGCCTTCCTTAGTCGCTTTGGCAAAGAGATTCTTCTGCGGCACAAAAGCGTCTGACTTCATCAACAGCTTACCCGTCGCTCTGTCATTCACATAGTACCAACCTGTCTTACTGGCTTGACCGACGGCTGGTATGCTTTTCCCTGCATGCTGATAATTAAACAACACAGGTGGACTGGCTAAATCATAGCCCCATACATCATGTGGAACTTGTTGATAATGCCATTTCAATTTTCCAGTTTCTGTATCTAACGCGACCAAAGAAACCGTATATAAGTTATCTCCTGGTCTTGAAATATCATTCATTTGCGGTGAAGGGTTACCAGTGCCAAAGAATAGCGTATTCGTCTTATTATCGATGGCTGGTGTGCTCCAAGCTGAGCCGCCACCAAAACGCCATGCGTCTTGATTATTTTTCATGTTGGCTTTTTCTGCAGCCACGTCACGATTTAAAGTAATGCCATCTGAAGTTTTTTCAGCAAAAACCCCTTCCCAGCCTTGGGCAGGAATCGTATCAAACTGCCAAATGCGTTTGCCGTTACTCACATCATAAGCTGCCAAAAAGCCAGGGCGGCCATAACGCCCATCTACACCAATCACAGCGCCTAGTGGTGCATCTAATCTAGGTTGATCAACATGCAAGCCATAGCCTACACCGGTAATCCCAATGATAACCTTGCCGTGATAAACCACGGGGGCCATAGCAAGCCCTACCCCAGTGCCGCCATAGGCTTCTTGATGGCTCTTAGCATCAGCTTTACTCAAAGAGCTAGTACTTTCAGTCAGAGCAGTATCGTCAGCGACATCAATGTCCCAAACCTTGGCACCACTTTTAGCATCAAGCGCGATTAGGCGTGCATCTACGGTACCAATAAAGACTTTGCCATCACTTACAGCTACACCGCGATTCGCTGGGCCACAGCACATTTTCCAGTTAGCACGGCGTACATGCTGATAGCGCCATAATTCTTTGCCTGTTTTAGCATCCAAAGCCACTACATGATTAAACGGCAAGGCTAAATACATCACGCCATTGGTCACGATAGGGGTGGCTTGAAAACTTGCGACTACGCCGCTTTTAAACTGCCAAGCCAACTGCAAGTTCTTCACGTTATTTTGATTAATTTGCGTCAATGGTGACAAGCGCTGATTACTAAAATCACCCCCAAAACTAGGCCACTCTTTGCTGGCTAAATTCGGCTGATCGTCTGCAAAAGCGCTGCCTATAACAAGACAGCTAAACAAAGCCAGTGTTTGCAACACACTGCGTTTTAACAACTTGCGCTTTAAGCATATAGGCATGACAGCTTCTTTACAAATAATAGGTGAGAAAATTTAACTATACAGATGTGTATACACTTTGCCAAGTGAAGTATTGTCAAACCGAAATCGGTTTAAGATTTCTTGATATATTTTTTGCTAACTCAACCTCGTACGCGTTTATAGCTAGGGTAAATCTTGTATAGATATCTTTCATAGAAATATCAATGCCAAGTGAAAAGAAGCCTTCATCGTCTAAATCGAGTGGAATATCGCCGGTCAATACGGCTTTTGCATAATCTTCACCATTCTCACCAAATGTTGATGTTAGCTGCAACAGATCGCCGATATTAAATTTTCCTGTGCATAGCATGAAGTCAATATCGAATAGATCTCTTGATTTGATGCGCTTTTCAATAAGTATTGATTTTGTAGCGAAAATACCTGCCACTGACAGGACTTTAAAATTTACGCCTGCAGCACCCTCGGAATGATTAAGAATCAACTTCTTCAAATAAATTTGGAATGATTCTGGATAGGTTAATGCCACAAAAGTTAACTTCACTTTCCCATCAACAACGTAATCTCTGACGTGATCCAGAAGGTTGCGTCCGTTAATTTTGGCTTGTACTATTTTCGACTGGCTCATTGCCAGTTTCACAGAGTGCCCGTTAGCCACAAGAATGTTAATTACAGTAGATACAGCGCTACCACTAATAGTTTCACTGAGTGTAGCGAAATCAATATCTTCGCTTGGTCTGTGCCCTGACTGAATGGCAAGCGCGGTTCCGCCAATCAAGTAAAAACATTCAGGCAATCCCTGCTTAAGCAATTCTTGAAGAATTAATCTTGTCTCAGCAGGCAATATGTCTAAATTTAAACTCACGATATCGCCTCCTTAATATTATTCATAGACCGCGCTTCAATAGTGTTTAACTCTTCACCAAGTTTCATTTTAAGTAGGATATTAAATACAAAATCAAAGCCAAACCTGCAGCAAACTACAACCACATCATGAAATATAAATCGATCAAGCACTTTTTCGACAATCAATTCATCTGACATAAATCCAAGTGACCAGTCATAAGGAAACTCCAATCCCAAAAGCTCGCACCTCCGTAAGTTTCTATTGATCTGTGTATTCGGGGTGCCAGAAGTCATGACTGGAAGATCTAGTAAATTAACACGCATACCAACAGCAGTGGCCATTGACTGAATATCACTTAAGCGCATATCTCCTCGCTTCTTTGCGCGAGAGAAAGCTTCTGGGGACATACCAATACTCGCAGCTAATTCTAATTGTGTTTTCTTTAGCGCTTTGGCTTTTGCGATAATTGCATTAATAATATTAGACATATTAACTTTTAAGTTAATTAAATTAAGTATTACTATACTAATATTGATTAAAAAGTCAATTAATTTAGATAAAAAAGCTATTTGTTAAATATGGGTGCTTGGTTACACTTCTCATATTTTTTTTGTAGTAACATTTTTACATTGGTGATGAAGGAGAAGATGATTGAAAATCGATGGTGATTACGCAACATGCATGACCAAATACTCCATAAATAACAGACCTATATTAACGAATTGAGAACTGCATGAATCAACATATACAGCAATTACTTGATCAAATCACTGTGCTTGAAGATGACCTTCGTAACGCCTTGAACGAGCAACCTTCGACTATATTTTTTCAAATAAATGGCAAGCGCGTAAAGTTTGAAAAAAACATGCAGGAAACGCATCGGCGCTTAAAACTTAACTTCTTTCGCTGGTTGGTAACAGATAGGCCGCAGAACCTCATTACTGGGCCGATTATTTATGCAATGATTATCCCCTTACTAGTGACGGACTTTTTTATTAGCTTTTACCAATTCAGTTGCTTCCCTATTTATGGCATTAAAAAAGTGCGCCGGGGTGATTACATTATTTTTGATCGTCAACATTTAGAATATCTTAATTGGATAGAGAAATTCCACTGCACCTATTGTGCTTACGGCAGTGGCATGATCGCCTATGTCAGCGAAATTATCGGGCGCACCGAGCAATATTTCTGCCCAATCAAGCATGCGCGAAAACGTTTAGGCAGTCACGACCGTTATGCGCATTTTCTAGCCTTTGGTGATGCAGAAAACTATCAAGCCAAGCTGGAACAATATAGACAGGCGTTGGCGAAAGCTAAATAATCATTATTTAAGACAAAATCAAGCATCACAAGTGCTTGATTTTTCGCATTTTTAGTGTCGCATGCTATCCTGTCGACCTTTCCGCTACGAGCTTTAATCATGAATACGACTGAAACCTTTATCCCGAGCAAAGATGCATCACTCGAATCTTCAATTAGCACCCTGCAAGGCAAGCTATTAGCACTAGGCTTTCATGTAGAAGAACGTTCATGGCTCAATGAAATTGAAAATATTTGGTCGGTACATGTCAGTGATCGTGATTGCCCACGCTTATTCAGTAACGGTAAAGGTGCTTCACAATTAGCCGCACGCGCCAGCGCGCTAGGTGAATATTTTGAGCGATTAAGCACTAATTACTTTTGGACGCATTTTTACTTAGGCGAAACTGTCGCCAAGCAAGACTTCGTGCACTATCCAAATGAACAATGGTTTGCCATTAAAGGCGATCAATGGCCTGCAGGCATACTAACCCATGAATTACAAAAATTCTACAACCCAGAAAAGGGTGTACTGGCTAGTCAATTAGTAGATTTGAACTCCGGCAATGCAGAACGTGGCATTTGCGCCATTCCATATACACGTTTGCGTGATAATCAATCTGTCTTATTTCCGGTCAATCTAATCGGCAACCTTTATGTCAGCAATGGCATGTCTGCCGGCAATACATTGATGGAAGCACGCACACAAGCACTGGCTGAGATTTTTGAGCGAGATATCAAATTCCGCATTATCCGCGATGGCATTTGCTTACCTGATGTGCCGGAATCTGTCATCAATCGTTACCCACGCATTGCTGCTGGCATTAAAGGCCTTCGTGCAGCCGGCTATGGCATTCTAGTGAAAGACGCCTCACTCGGCGGCCAATATCCTGTAATGAATGTCACCCTACTCCACCCTGATGATCAAGGTTGCTTTGCTAGCTTTGGCGCTCATCCGCGCTTTGAAGTTGCATTAGAGCGTGCTTTAACAGAACTACTCCAAGGCCGAGCCATTGATGGCCTTAAAGACTTTGCAGCACCTGGCTTTGATATGGAAGAAATCTCTGACTCACAAAATTTAGAAATTCACTTTGTTGATTCTAGCGGTGTCATCAGTTGGGAATTCTTACGTAATACGCCCGATTATGCATTTGTAGATTGGAATTTCGGCACTACGACAGAAGAAGACTATCACTGGTGTGTAGCAAATATTCATGGCAGTGGTCACGACATTTACATTGCCGACTTTACTCATCTAGGGGTGTACGCGTGCCGTATTTTTGTACCAGGCATGTCTGAAATCTATCCTGTCGAAGAGTTGCAGTGGGAAAACAATACCGTTGGCAACTTGGTCCGCCCTGGCATGCTACGTTTACCAACGCTGAGTCAAGAGGAGTGTCGTGAATTATTAGATACACTGCTTGATCTTGATCTTGCAGACGAATTGCCTGTGACGACTTTAATTGGCCTATGTGCCGATCCAAACACGACATGGGTTGATTTGCGCGTAGGCGAAATTAAAGCCTTACTCGGGCTTGCGATTGGCGATGAGGATGCGATTCTTGATGGTTGTGCTTGGATAGGTCAATTTGGGCAACTTGATGCTAAGCGCGCACAGGTATATCGCTGTATTGAAGCTATGATGCAATTAGAAGACATCTCAGCCTACGGCGCCAACTTGGAATTGCTGTATGGTGCTGATGCAGTCAAACAAGCAAAAGCGCTTATTACCCGTGAACAGCAGTTTTTTGGTTTGGGTCACTTAGGTTCAGATATGGAAGGTAGCCAAATGCACCAACAACTGTTAGCGGCATACGCTAAAGTTTGGCATAACCGCTAATCAAAACATCTAATTTTCGATACTGATGATACTAGACACACTAGCCAACGCTGATCGTTACGCCACTTTACACCCTTTGTTTAGGCAGGCATTCGACTATATGCGCAACAACGACTTAAAATCGCTCGCCAATGGTCATCATGCAATTCATGGCGAGCAGCTATTTGCGATTGTTGAGCGTGTGCCAGCGCGCACACTTGAAGTCGCGCAGCTAGAATGTCATCGTCGATATATCGACATTCAATTAGTGCTTGCGGGCGAGGATACCATGGGCTGGCTACCATTAGCCCAGTGCCTGCAACCAGTAAGTGCGTTCAATACAGACTATGACATCCAGTTTTTTAAAGATGCCACCGATACCTGGGTTACTACGCCAGCGGGTTCTTTTTGCATATTCTTTCCTGACGATGCACACGCGCCTTTGGTAGGCAAAGGCCATATCCACAAAATCGTGTTTAAGCTCGCGGTGAACGTAGGTCTATAAATGCCATTAAAACCGCATATCGAATGGCGTGATAGCCAACCCTATGCCAGCGAGTTTCAAGACGTTTACTTCTCAACAAATCACGGCCTAAAAGAGACGGAATACGTCTTTTTGCAAGGCAACGCACTCACCGAGCGCTGGCAAAACTTAGCAGATCAAACCTTCACTATTGGCGAAACTGGCTTTGGCACTGGATTAAATTTCTTGTGCGCGGCTAAGCTATGGGTAGCATTAGCGCCAAAGAACGCACACTTGCACTTTATCAGCACAGAAAAATATCCCTTATCACAGGCGGATATCACCCAAGCGTTAGCGCTATGGCCTGAGTTAAGCCAAATCAGCACACCTTTTTTGGCTGAATACACACACGCCATCCAAAGTGGCACACCACTCTTTCTGTTTGAATCACGCATCAAGCTTAGTCTACTCATAGGCGATGCCACACTAGGCTTAAAAGCGTTAAACCTTAATCACAATAGCGTAGACGCTTGGTTTTTGGATGGTTTTTCGCCTGCTAAAAACCCTGACATGTGGCAACCGGCATTATTTGCGCAAATAGCCGCTCTATCAAATACTCAGAGTACTTTTGCTACCTTCACTAGTGCAGGCGATGTGCGCCGCGGACTAATCGCTGCTGGTTTTTCCGTGCAAAAGAAAAATGGCTTTGGTAAAAAGCGTGAAATGCTTACTGGATCAATGGTAAGGCAGATAGGAGACGCGCATGACACCTAAAAATGCCGTGATTATAGGCGCAGGCATTGCAGGCTGCAGCACGGCCTATGCGTTGGCACAACGCGGTATGCGCATAACACTCATTGAACGCAACTCTGAAATTGCAAATGAGGCCTCAGGTAATCCGCTGGCTATGCTCTATCCAAGATTAAGTCGTGATGATGCTGCAAGCGAATTTGCACTGGCAGGCTATTTGTATAGTCTACGTCTCTATAATAGTTTAGCGTTGGGGCCAAATGAGTTTGATGTTTGCGGGCTATTGCAACTCGGGTTTAATGCTAGAGAAATGGCTCGCATACAAAAAGTAGCAGCGCAGCATTACCCTGCTCATATTGTAAAACCCTTAAGCGCAAAAGAAGCCAGCGCTGTCGCTGGCATTCACATTGCACATGACGCCCTGTATTTTCCAGAGGCCGCATGGGTAAACCCTAAAGCACTATGTCAGCGTTTGATTACCCATAAAAATATCAAATTAATTACATTAACTAATGTTAACAAGCTATTGAAAAATAATGATTTATTTGAAATTTTTAATGACAATAAATTAATCGCTAGCGCAGACATTGTAGTACTAGCAAACGCCCATGCCGCCCAACAATTACTGGCTAACAATGCTGGCAACGCAATGCAATTATCCATGGTGCGCGGTCAAATCAGCATCTTAAATAGTACCGCCGAGAGTAGTAAGCTGCAAAGTATTGTCTGTAGCGACGGTTACTTAAGCCCCACTCTTAATCAGCAGCATTGCCTAGGCGCCACCTTCACCCCAAACAATGAGTCGCCCGAAGTAACTGCCACTGATCATCAAGCCAACTTAGCAAAACTAGCGCACATATCTCCAGCGTTAGCGCAAAACCTGCAGTCAAACATTATGGGTGGTCGCGTTTCCATGCGGTGCGCCACTTCAGATTATTTTCCACTGGCAGGCGAGCTACTCGGTAGTCTTGCGCTGCATAGTGCGCCACCCCGCCCCAATGCCAAGGCCAGCAGCTTACCTTGGAGCAAAGGGCTTTATATAAATGTTGGTCATGGGAGTAAAGGCTTTAGTACGGCACCAATATGCGCCGAACTATTAGCAAGCGCCATTTGCAAAGATGCGCTACCCATCACACCCGCGCTCGCCGCACACTTGAATCCAAACCGTTTTTTATTACGCACACTCGGCTTAAAACGCTTGGCGCAGACACTGCCAATTTGCAGTGAGATGGACATTTCAAGGTAAAATTAGTCTATGTCCGCAATCAACTATACCGACGCCGTCAATCTCTTCCGATCAGGTCAACTGAAAGAGGCTGAAACTGCGCTAAGCCAATTAGTGATTGAGCAACCCCAGCATGCCGATGCCTGGCACTTACTAGGCATTGCCTGCTATCAAAGCGAAAAACCAGAACTAGCTGTAGAGCATATCAAACAAGCGCTAGCACTCGATCCACGCAATTTGGATTACCTTAATAATTACGGATTAGTCTTGCGCGCAAACAATCAAATTAGCGAGGCGCTAACCCCATTACAACAAGCACTGACATTGCAACCAAAAGACCTAGATATACAGCTGAATTTAGGCAACACCCACCTAGCGCTTAATCAGTTTGATCAGGCTGCTGTTTATTATCGCCGTATCGTACGCGTACAACCAAACAAAATAGATGTGCGCTTAGCGCTTTGCCACTGCCTAACAACACTAGGCAATCTGGCACACGCACTTGGACACTTCCAGCAAGCTGAGACCTTCTTTCAAGAAGCGATACCACTTAACGCACAGGATGCCACCTTACATTACAACTTAGGCAATGCGCAGCGCGAGCTAGGCAAGGCGTCGCTTGCAGCCAAGGCTTACCAATTGGCGCTCATTTATGCGCCAGATGATGCTGACATCCATAACAACCTAGGTAATGTGCAACGCGAATTAGGTCAGCTTGATTTAGCGATTGCCAGCTACAACAGGGCGCTAACGCATAATCCGCAACTCCACCATGCCAAGGTTCACCTCGTACACCAAAAACAGCACACATGCGCTTGGCAAGGCCTAGAGAAGGACATTCAACAGATACGGGAGTGGGTAAACACGCAACCTAGCGCGCAAATTTCTCCTTTTGCATTTTTAGCCATGGCCGGCACCAGTGCACAAGAACAAAAAACCTGTGCTGACAACTGGGTTAATAACCGTTACAGCGCGCTTATTGCGCAAAGAAAACCCTATGCGTCTAGAGAAGTGCAGCCCAAACAGAAAATTAAAATCGGCTACCTTTCCGCAGATTTTAGGTTACACCCGCTCGCATTTTTGGTCAGCGAATTGATAGAACTGCATGACCGTCAACATTTTGAGATTATCGCGTTCTCGTATGGGGTGAATGATCAGAGCTCAGCTCGAGCGAGACTGGTTAAGGCTTTTGACCACTTCCATGATATTCGAAATTTATCTGAGGCTGAATCGGCGCAGAAAATTCATGATTGTGGGATTGATATCTTGATTGACCTAACCGGCTTCACACAAAACAGCCGCAGCGGGATTGCCGCATTGAAACCAGCGCCAATGAGCATCAACTGGTTAGGATTTCCCGGGACTATGGGTAGCATCAAGTTAGCACAAGACAAGCAACGACCCTTATTTGACTTCATCCTCAGCGACCATTTTATTACCCCTGAGACTAGCGCGCCTAACTACGCCGAAACGCTAGCGCTATTACCTGATTGTTATCAGGCCAACGATCGCAAGCGCCCTGTAGGCAAAATACGTAGCCGTGAGGCCTGCGGCTTACCTGCGTCTGGCTTTGTATTTTGTTGTTTTAACCAAAGCTTTAAAATTAGCGCCGAGGTATTTGCGCTGTGGATGCGCCTACTTAAAGCACAAGATGATAGCGTGCTTTGGCTATTGGACTGCAATATATGGGCCAAACAAAATCTCATCCGAGAAGCTGGATTACTTGGCATTAATCAAGCGCGCCTAGTGTTTGCTCCACGTGTTGAGATTACCGATCATCTTGCGCGTCATGTGCATGCGGATTTGTTTTTAGATACCAATCCCTACAATGCACATACCACTTGTAGTGATGCCCTATGGATGGGATTGCCATTACTAACTTGTGTCGGCGACACCTTTGCTTCACGAGTTGCAGGTAGCTTATTAACAGCTGCAGACTTAACTGAACTTATCACGTATAACATGCAAGATTATGAAAATAAAGCACTTTATCTATTAAATAATCCTGAGCAGATAAAGCTAATTAAAGAAAAATTACATGCTTCTAAAAGTAGTGTTGCGCTATTTGATACACCGCGCTTTACCAAGTCATTGGAAAATTTATACCTAGACTTATGGCACAAGCACTCTATAAATCAAAAATTAATACCCACCTAACGCGTTAATCCTCAAAACTGCTCGCCGAAAAAATAGCGGCTAATACAATCAAAGCACCCCCAATGAGCTCATTCATTGCCATGGTTTCATTGGCTAAGTAATAAGAAGCCACTGCGGCAACTACTAATTCAAACAAGAATATGACTGAAGCACGCGTTGCTTTAATCTGCGTAACCCCATACTGCACTAAGATGGTGACAGCGATCAGCAGCAACGCAATAAACAGCATCATGATCCAATGACTGGCTGCAATGTGGTTAGGCAATACCAAACCAGATGGCATAAACGGAACAAAGCAAAGCGTTACCATCGCCACGCCCAGCCAGATGGCAAAAGATTTGGCTCGTAACGTTAAATGGGTAGCCTGTCGTGTAATGACATTACTCACTGAAAAACCGATACCCGCAGACAACGCCATCCATTCAGCCGCATTCCTCGGTAAAGGCAGACTACTGATATTGGGGTCGTATAACATAATAAATGCGCCTAATAGTGACGTAGCAATTGCAATATAGCCACTCGGCTGCGTTTTTTCTTTGAGTAAAAAATGCGCCAAGATGAGCGTCCAAAGCGGTGATAAATAAAATAGCAGCATCACACGCATCACTTCACCATCAATGACTGCCAGCACGTAACTTAAGTTAGTCCATCCGGCAGAAAAACTTAACCAAATAATGCTTGAGGGTAGCTTAAACGCACCGCGCCAGTGCTTAAAGTAATAAATCCCAGCAATGAGCGCCGCTAAGCTGAAGGTATAGAAACTAGAAGCGACGCCAGATAAGCCTGCTTCAGACAATAAGCGAAATGGATACCAAATAAGGCCCCACGACAACGCGCCAAACAATAAACCGAATATGGCGAATGCTTGATGTGACTGCGACTGGGTTTGATCGAGATTGTTCAATATATGCACTTTTTAATAATGATTAACTGGGATTTGCACTTAGAGTCGAAATGACTCATAGACGTATCTGCGCTGCAAACTGACTAAGTGAGTTTTCTAGAACACTTAACGCACGCCCTATATTACAATATCATCTATGAATCCAAATCTTAATTTACTTCAGCCCTATCCATTTCAACGCTTACGTGATTTATTTAAAGGCACAACGCCAAATCCGACCTATCAAGCGATTAATTTATCCATAGGCGAACCTAAACACCCGACACCACAGCTCATTAAAGATGCATTGGTTAATAACCTAGCTGGCTTAGCAAGCTACCCAACTACGATTGGCTCCATAGAACTTAGAGCAGCGATTTCCGCATGGATTTCACGCCGCTACAATATCCCCGCCTTAAACCCTGAATCAGAAATTTTGCCAGTTACCGGGAGTCGTGAAGCGCTATTTGCCTTTGCACAAGCCGTGATTGATCGCACAAAACCTAATCCAGTGGTGATCTGCCCCAATCCGTTTTACCAAATTTATGAAGGCGCCACATTTTTAGCTGGTGCCACGCCTTATTTTCTAAACACGCTTCCCGAAAATCAGCACGCCATGGATTTTAACAGCGTGCCAAAAGACGTATTAGCGAGCACACAACTCGTCTATGTCTGCAGTCCAGGCAATCCATCAGGCAAAGTGATGAGCCTAGCGCAGTGGCAAACAATATTCGAGTTATCAGATCAGTATGGTTTTGTGATTGCAGCAGATGAGTGCTACTCGGAAATCTACTTTGATGAATCCAACCCGCCTTTAGGCGCGCTGCAAGCAGCACATCTATTAGGCCGTGACTATACAAACCTAATGATATTTAGCTCTTTGTCTAAGCGCTCCAATGTGCCAGGCATGCGCTCAGGCTTTGTAGCGGGTGACGCTAGCATTATTGAAAAATTCTCTTTGTTTCGCACTTATCACGGCTGCGCCATGAACCCTGCAGTGCAAGCGGCCTCAGTAGCAGCATGGAACGATGAAGCCCACGTGATTGATAATCGCCGTCTTTACGCTGAGAAATTTAAAACGGTCACCCCGTTATTGCAAGGCGTACTTGCCGTTGAAATGCCTGATGCCGCTTTTTATCTATGGGCACGCACCAGTATGCCAGATACCGAATTTGCCCTAAAAGCCTATCGTGACTTTAATGTGACGGTATTGCCAGGTAGCTTTTTAGCCCGCGCTGCGCACGGCGTTAATCCTGGTGAGGGGTTTGTTAGACTTGCCCTAGTTGCCAGCCTAGACGAATGCGTAGAGGCCGCTCAGCGCTTGCAACAGATTACTTAAGATTGAAGCAACCCCATTCAGCTTATAAGTGCTGTTTAATTACCTGTAACACTTGATCTTGCAGGCCTGACTGCAGGCAGTCCAGCTCCAAACTATCCGTCATGCCACGTAACCACGTCAGTTGGCGTTTAGCCAATTGACGTGTGGCGAATATACCCCTATCACGCAGTTCAGCTAGCTCATAATCACCTGCTAAATGTTCCAACGCCTGACGATAACCCACGCAGCGCATGGATGTAGCATCTTGAGTGAGCGTAGGATATTTAACCAACAGCGCGCGCACTTCGTCTAAAAAACCAGCCTCTAACATTTGATCAAAGCGCAGCGCTATCCGCTCATGCAATACTGCGCGATCATTAGGCACTAAAGCTAATTTGAGTAATCGATACGGCAGCGCAGCACTTGTTTGCTTGGCAAATAAACTAGACATTGCTTCACCGCTAATGGCATGCACTTCTAGCGCGCGCTGTATGCGCTGCGTATCATTCGGTGCGAGACGAGCTGCGGTGACGGAATCAATCAACGCCAGCTTGGCGTGCATGCCCGGCCAACCGATTTGTGCCGCTTCTAAATCTAGCGCCGCGCGCACCTCCGGGTTAGCCTCTGGCAATCCACTTAACCCTTCCTGTAAAGCTTTGAAGTACAGCATGGTGCCACCCACTAATAAGGGGATTTTGCCGCGAGCGGTAATGCCAGCCATAAGTCGTAGTGCATCACTTCTAAAACTAGCGGCTGAATAAGCGCTGGTGGGGTCAATGATATCAAGCAGATGATGCGGTGCTTGCAACAAAAGATTGGCATCGGGCTTGGCTGTTCCTATATCCATATCTTTGTAAACCAAGGCGGAATCAACGCTGATAATTTCAACAGGGAGTTGATCAATCAACGCCACTGCAACGGCAGTTTTTCCACTGGCCGTGGGGCCCATTAGGAATATTGCTGGCGGTAAAGTTGGTTTAACCATCCTACTTACCGCGCATAAACATTTTATCTAGGTCAACCATACTTACTTGAAACCAAGTTGGACGGCCATGATTACATTGCCCTGAGCGCTCAGTCGCTTCCATATCGCGCAGTAAAGCATTCATCTCAGGAATCGCCAATTGGCGATTGGCACGCACTGCGGCATGGCACGCCATAGTGCCTAATAATTCATTGCGGCGTTCGGTCAATGCACGTGAAGCCCCATACTCTCTCAGATCTCGCAACACATCACGTGCTAAAGTGACCGCATCGGCATCTTGCAACATCGTCGGCACAGCACGCACCGCCAGTGTAGTTGGGGATAACACAGCGATATCAAAACCAAGTTGCTGCATTGTATTGTCATTACTATTGAGAGATTCTTGCACGGTAGCAACCTCTAAACGATCAGCATTAAAACTCACCGCAATTAACAAGGGCTGCATAGGCACACTCTTGCTGTCCAAAGCGGTTTTCAGGCGCTCGTACATAATGCGCTCATGGGCAGCATGCATGTCAACCACCACCAACCCTAGGCTATTCTGCGCCAAAATATAGACGCCATGAATCTGCGCCACAGCAAAGCCTAGTGCGTACTCTTGTTGTAACTCGGAACCATTAAATCCGCTAACATGCGTTGGAGAGTTATCAGTTGGCGCCGAATTAGCGCCACCGAATAAAGTTTGGTAAAAGTCAGGGCGCGGCTGCGCGCTTAAATTCATCTGCGATTGAAAGCTTGGGTAGTTAGCCGTCACCGTCTCTGGAACCGCGAAAGGGTTATATCCTGCATGCCCAGCACTCACGGCGTTAGAGGCCCCTGTAGGCGTAGCTAAGGATTTATGTAGCGCATGAAAAATAAACCGATGGATGGCTTGACCATCTCTAAACCTAACTTCAGTTTTGCTTGGATGCACGTTCACATCGACCAAATTAGGATCTAGCTCAAGAAATAACACAAAGGCAGGATGGCGGTCATGATGCAACACATCTTGATAGGCCTGTCGGATAGCGTGCGCAATGAGCTTATCGCGCACGAAACGGCCATTCACGTACACATACTGCGTATCACGGCTATTGCGGTTAAAAGTGGGCTTAGCCGCCATACCCCATAGGCGAAGTCCCGCTGCAGATTCTTCTACTGCAAAAGATTCTGCGGAAAATTCAGCACCTAAAACCGCACTAAATCTTTGCTCTGGTGCACTAACGGTTAGGCGACTAAGCGCACGACCATTGTGCTGCAACATAAAGGCGACATCCGGTCGCGATAGTGCAATGCGATTAAATGCCTCTTCACAATGCCCAAATTCGGTGCCTTCTGTTTTTAAAAACTTGCGCCGCGCAGGTGTATTGAAATATAAATCACTGACATCCACAACGGTGCCAGCATCAAGGGCTGCAGGCTCTAAGGCTGAAAGATCACTACCTTCAGCGCTAATACGCCATGCATGCTTGGAATCCGTCGCACGGCTACTGATTTGCGTGCGTGAAATCGACGCAATACTGGCCAAGGCTTCGCCGCGAAAGCCTAAACTGGCCACCGCTTCTAAATCTTCTAAGCTGGCAATTTTACTCGTAGCGTGACGCGTTAAGGCTAGCTCAAGATCATCCTTAGCGACGCCAGCGCCATTATCAGCCACACGCAATTGTTTAACCCCACCTTGCATTAACATCACTTGAATATCAGTACTGCCAGCATCTAGGCTATTCTCAAGCAACTCTTTTAGCGCTGCGGCTGGACGTTCAACTACTTCACCAGCAGCAATTTGGCTAATCAGTTGATCGGGTAATAGTTGAATTCGCATGGTAGGTGTTATTGATAAACAAATATTTAAGGTAGTCATTTTACCTGTTTTAGGCTAAATTCTCGGCTGTATGCAATTATTAGCGCAAGATTTAGCCGCGCATGCTTATGCCAATCAATTTGTGTTGGCGC
>Ga0214165_1000376_pt1 | contig 32774 bp, 15 predicted proteins | sample TroBogypolimnion_34_FD_153004 | JGI IMG/M metagenome (GOLD analysis project Ga0214165, IMG submission 153004) | Freshwater microbial communities from Trout Bog Lake, WI - Practice 03JUN2009 hypolimnion v3 | ecosystem: Environmental > Aquatic > Freshwater > Lake > Hypolimnion/Profundal zone ... | reverse complement strand
TGTATTGCTGCAAGAGATCCATTTCCTCCAGAAACTTGGTTCCAAAGATTTGTACCAATTTGTGTAGGAACAAATCTTGTTGTTAAATCTCCTAATCCTAGACCTCCTAAAAAATTAGTACCCCATCCCCATAAAGTACCATTTGAATTGATTGCGTATGATGCAGTACCGGAAGAATTATTTAAACCAACAGTAATGTTGGTCCAAGATGAAGTGGATATTTGAGTTGGACTAACAACAGTATTATTATTAAATCCTCCATAAGTAATAGTTCCCCACGACCATAAAGTACCGTCAGTTTTTAATGCAATACTATTGGTGTAAGATGTGGCAACTTTTGCCCAATTACTTAAATTTCCTATTTGTACTAATGTGCTTCTTGATGTTGTTCCATTTAACCATTGGTCAATTTGAGGATAATTTTCAGCTAAACTAAAATTTGCTCTTGTATATGTTTGGCCATCATTTAAATTATTATAATATATTCCTGTTGCTGTTGCGCCAATAATTGTTGTAGGATCATTATCAATTTTAAGAACAACAGAATATTGAGGTTTATAATTATTGCCAAAATTTCCCACAGAACAGGTTCCACCTAAAGCATTTTGACCAAACACAACAGTTTTACGGGTAGGAATATTGAATGTACTTGCCGCAAAGTAATTCGTATCGTTTGCACTTATATAAGTGGAATCTAAATCAACCGAATTGTCTATGTAATTTGAAGTCATCGAGTCAAGAATATTGAAGAATAATTTTTAGTTTCTATTGAACTAACATTATTTATTAAACCAATTTGAACTGGACTAGAATAGGATGTTGTTGTATTTAATCCTAATGACCCAAAAGAATTATTACCTACGGACCATAACGAACCATCAGTTCCAGTAAATAATGTATTGTCTTTATTTGTCGATACTGAGGCCCAATAATTGTTGTTAGTTTTTTGTGCAGGGGATGATAATATAGAAAAAATACCTAACTGACCAATTGAGTTATTACCCCATGCCCATAATGTACCATTACTTTGTATAGCTGTAAGAGTATAATAATTAGTAGTGGCAAGGTTATTCCAAGTGCTTAATGTACCTACTTGTATAGGGGTTGAAGAACTACTAATTATTGTGTTTAATCCTAATTGACCATACGAGTTTAATCCCCAGGTCCACAGTGTGCCATTTGATTGTATTGCTGCGGTAAAAGAACCGTATCCGCACGATATCTGCGCCCAGTTGCTTGCTGTTCCAACTTGTATCGGACTTTTGACGCCTGATCCGGTAGTACTATTATTCCCTAATTCACCCCATTGGTTATCACCCCATGCCCATAGTGTGCCATTTGATTGTATTGCTGCTGTGTGTGCGAAAGCGGTGGAAATACGAGTCCATACACTTAGCCCACCAACTTGTACTAGGCTAGAATAAGATCCTGTTGAAGTATTTAGGCCCAAAAGCCCAAGACTATTGTATCCACAAGCCCAGAGCGTGCCATTAGTGTTAATTGCAAAAGTCTGGCCACGACCAGCAGCAATTTGTGACCAGGCCGACAATCCGCCAATCTGAACCGGACTTAATTTATTGGTTTGATTAGATAATCCTAACTGTCCATTAGAATTAAATCCCCAAGACCACAATGTTCCGTTTGATTGAATTGCAACACTATGAGCATATCCGCAGGCGATTTTTGTCCAAACACTTAAAGTACCAACTTGTACTGGACTAGACCTACTAGTTGTATTACTTTGTCCTAACTGACCGTAAACATTATATCCGCAACTCCATAGTGTTCCGTTGCTCTGTAATGCTAACATATGACTTTGGCCGGCGGCAATCTGGCTCCAACTACTTAAACTGCCTATCTGAACAGGACTTGAAATTGTAGTTGTACTATTGTTTCCTAATTGACCATATTGATTATTTCCCCAACTCCATAATGTTCCGTTAGATTGTATTGCTAAAGAAAAATTTAAACCCGAAGCAACTTGACTCCATGTACTAATTGTTCCACTCTGAACAGGTGAAAGAATATTTCCAAATCCGGTATTAAACAAATTATTATTCCCTAAACCGCTAGCCCACAAATTGCTGTTTGAGTCAACGATCCACAAACCAGTATCATCCATTGATGCATTTTTAATTTGTGTATAAGTTAATTGCACAGGACTACTTCTGTGGGTATTGTCACTTAATCCTAATTGACCAACATCATTTTTACCAAATACCCATCCATTTAAACTATTATCAATTAACATTGTACCATAATCAGCACAAACAACTTTAGACCAATTTGAACCTGCACCAATTTGTGTTATTGACCTTCTGTATGTGGTATCATTAAGTCCTAATTGACCATAATAATTATTTCCTATTGACCATGCGGTACCATCATTTTTTACTCCAACAAAATGATATGAACCTGTTGCAATAGATTTCCAAGAAATGGTTGGGTCAATTGTTGGTATATCATTATCAGTAGATTGAAATAAAGTATTATCTATATTTGATAGTGCGTATGTATCATATTGACTTGTTGATAATTTTCTAAAAACACCAGGTATTGAATTGTTTGATGGTAAAAATGTATTAATATATTGTGTTGTGGCATTTAAACCATAACTAGTACCACCCCAAGACCATAAATTATTATTTTTGTCTATAGCTAAACTGTTTGCAAAACCTCCAATAATATTATTCCAATTACTTAATGTTCCAACTTGAACCGGACTATATCGGTTAGATTGGTCTCCTAATCCTAACTGACCAAAAGAATTATTACCCCATGACCACAAAGTTCCGTTGGATTGTAAAGCTACTGTAGTTATCATTCCTGCAGCAATTTTTGTCCAAATACTCAATGAACCTACTTGAACCGGACTATATCTACTGGTTTGGTCTGATACTCCTAATTGGCCCCAAGAATTTAAACCCCAAGACCATAATGTACCATTAGTTTGTAAAGCTACCGTGTGATATTCTCCACCAGAAACTTGAGCCCAATTACTTAATGCACCTATTTGAACTGGACTAGACCTATTAGTTAAATCGGATAATCCTAATTGACCAAAAGAATTATTACCCCAAGCCCATAATGTTCCGTTAGATCGAATTGCAAGAGCATGATTTGCACCAGCTGAAGTTTGTGTCCATGTACTTACAGAACCCATTTGAACATAAGATGAAAAGGTTGCGGTTGTAGTATTATTTCCTAATTGACCATAATTATTTTGTCCCCAAGTCCATAATGAACCATTAGATTGTAACGCCAATGTAAAGGTAAATGCTGTTGAAACTTGAGTCCAGTTACTATAAACACCAAAACCCACTTGGGTTGGTGTTGAACGATTGGTTGTGTCACCTTGTCCTAATTGTCCATAAGAATTATTTCCCCACATCCATAATGTGCCATCATTTTTAATTGCTGCAGTAAATGCGTTAACAGAAGATACTTGGGTCCAATTGCTTAATGTTCCTAATTGTGTAGGATAAGACCTATTGCTTTGGTCACCAAACCCTAACTGTCCATATGAATTTGCACCCCATACCCACAATGTGCCATTACTATTAATGACCATAGTGTTATAATAACCACAAGATGCTTGAATCCATTGTTGTGTGGTTTTAATTGTAGAAGGTGTTGTTCTAATTCCAAAACCTCCAGCAGTATAAAGTTTATTATTTTCACCAACAAATGCTGTGCCTTGGCCGCTTCTAAGAATAGAAACATCAATCCAATTATAACTAGGAATAAAAACAGGAGAAGAATAGTTTGTTTGGTTGGCTTGAGCTAATTGGCCATAAGAATTATTACCCATGGCAATACCACCACCAAATTGTGGATAACCGGAGTAATCGGTTATTTTAGCAAAGTAATTAGTGACTGTTACGCCATTCTGTGTAAATGCCATTAATTATTTTCCTTCTAAATCTTTAACTCTTTGATTGAGTTCTTTGATTGCCTCCACAAGTATGCCAATAACACCATTATAATTTAAGGACTTACCATGTTCGCCTATAGAAATTAATTGTGGTAAATATTTCTCAACATCTTGTGCAATCAAACCAGCCGATAAAGTTTTACCTTCTGTATATTCAAAGGTTACACCTCTTAAATCATCAACTATATTTAGAGCGTTTGGAATAAGTTGTATGTTTGTTTTTTGATTTTCATCAGACAAAGAATTAAATGTGGTTGCATTTAAAATACCTGTTGATGGTTGATAATACAGTTTTGTACTTGATGTATTTGCTGTGGTCAAAGTTCCGGAAGTAATAGTACCCAATAATGGATAATATGTTCCTGTATTTGCAGTTTCATCGGTAATGGTTATTGAACTGCCGCCGCCTCCAGTAGAAGCAAATGTAATTGTATTTGCTATGCCATTGGTTGTAATAGTCATGTTAGAGCCGGCAACAAATGTTACTATTGCATCAGTTACGTTTGCAGTTACGTTTGGTTGTCCCGAAACAATAATAGTACCAAAAGCATTAATTGTATTAGCAAAACTGGCAGTTGCATTTGCTCGAGCATATGCTGATGCTGCATAATTATTAACAGCAGTAATATTGGTATTTTGAGTAAGGTCTACACCAAGTATATAAGCAATATTAGCATTGGCTGTGGCCATTGCACCTTGTAACAAAGCAATATTTGTATTTTGAGTTAAATCTACACCTTGAATACCAGAAATTTGAGTATTTTGGGTATTATCAACACCTTGAATTATGGTAATATTTGTTGCTGATGTATTAGCTGCATTATAAGCAGCCTGTGCTGAATTGGTAGCCGCATTGGCTTGATTATAGGCAGATTGAGCAAAAGTATTAACAGCAGTAATGTTGTTGTTTTGAGTTGTGTCTATAGCAAATAAAGAAACAATATTAGCATTAGCTGATGCCATGGCACCTTGTAACAAAGCAATATTTGTATTTTGTGTTAGGTCTACTCCTTGTATACCAGCAATTTGGGTGTTTTGAGTTAAATCTACACCTTGTATTACCGTAATATTGGAGTTAGCAGTTAATAAACCACCAGCAGTTACGTTGGCCTGATTGTAGGCTGACGCCGCATAGTTATTAATAGCAGTAATATTGGTGTTTTGAGTTAAATCTACACCTTGAATACCAGAAATTTGAGTATTTTGGGTATTATCAACACCTTGAATGTATATTGTATTTGCTACAGAAGAACCGGCAGTATTTTGAGAAGTGCCATCAGCAAAAGTAATTGGTAAGTTTTTGAGTGTTAAACCTTGGCCAAACTTCCAACGACCATATTCATTGGCATAATCACCGCCATTTAAACCAAAAATAATATCTTTTTGAGTGGTTGTATTCAGTACTAAATTACCACCACCCGTGGCAGTATTACCTGAAACATACAAGTATCCGTCATTAGGTCCTGTTAATCCAAATCCCGATTGGTTGTATAATGATGAGTTTATACCCATATCAATGTAAGTATCAGAATCGGATCCGTTATCAGCAGTTGCAACTAAATCCGTTGAAGCATTTACTCCAGAATTTCCGTTTTGAATAACTAACTGTGTAAATGACGGATTATTTCCAATTGCAGAAAGTAAAGCATTACTAAATTTTCCAATTCCGTTTGCAGTACCAAAGTTACCTGAACCGGCAAGATAAACTCCATTGTTACCCACAATATTTCCATTAACACTTAATGCAGAAGAACCATAAGTTGTACCAACCAATGCACTACTGATATTTAATGAACCGGTCATGGTATCACCGGTACGTTGTACTGCCGTGTTAGCTATTCCGTTTGCCGTGTTTGCTTGATTATAAGCACTTTGAATACTTGTATTTTGATTTAAATTTACACTAAGAATATAAGCAATATTTGCATTAGCAGTATTCAATGCACCTTGTAAATATACAGTATTTGCTGCGGCCGTGTTCGCCAAGTTTCTTGCTGTTTGGTCGATTGCAGCACCAGAAGCAGCAGTTGCTTGAACTGTACCATCAGCAAATGTGATTGATCCTCCACCACCTTGCGTCAAGGTTAAGCTAGACATACTAGGTATTGATAATATTCCTGCATCAGACAAATTTAAAATGTTTGTTGTATAAGCAGAATTTATAATTTGAAGTTGACCAGCTGAATCTATTCTAAACCATTTACTTGTATTTGCTGAACCGCTACTTTGATTATTTGCTTGTAAAAAATCTACATAACCAACACCACCTTTAGTGTTAGAACCAGCAACAACTAAAGCGGCATTTTGAGAACCGGCAAAACCTGTATAACTTAATGATGTTAACCCATTTACAAATAATGTGTTATTTGAACTATAAAATTGTAAATTACTTACATTGCTTAAGTAACCAGTATTATTAGCAACAATAACTGCATTAGGTAAATAACCTGAAGTAGTTGCGCCACCTATTCCACTAATTGCAGTATTTGTAATTGATATAACACGACCATTGGCAGCAAGAGTTATAACAGGAACATAACTTGTATTGCCGTATGTACCGGCAGTTGTAGTTAATGTGGTATAGTCGGTGTTTGCTAAGGTTTGTAATGAAATAATATTAGCATTTTGACTTACTTCAATGCCAAATAATACTGATATGTTTGCATTAGCAGTATTTACATAACTAAACAATAAAGTTGAATTGGCATTTTCAGAAGCTAAAGCTCCTTGAAGGTATATTGTATTAGCGTTAGCGGTATTAAGTCCTGCTTGTAGTAAGGCTATGTTGGCATTTTGAGTATTATCTACTCCTTGAATGATAGTAATTGCTGAGTTTTGTACAATGTCTACACCTTGTATACCAGCTATCTGTGTATTTTGTGTAAGATCCACTCCTTGAATAATAGCAATAGAACTATTCTGCGCTAGATCAACACCTTGTATGCCTGATATTTGAGTGTTTTGGGTAGAATCAATTCCTTGGAAATAGGATACATTAGAACTAATCCAGGAATTTTGTGTAAGGTCTACTCCTTGTATAATAGCAATGGAGTTATTTTGGGATAGGTCTACTCCTTGTATACCAGCTATCTGTGTATTCTGAGTAACATCTACACCTTGAATGATTGCTATGTTAGCATTAGCAGTATTCAAACCGCTTTGTAAATATGTTAGTGTATTGTTTTGTGTAAGGTCAACACCTTGAATAATAGCAATGGCTGAATTTTGGCCAAGGTCAACACCTTGTATAATAGTAATTGCAGCGTTTTGGCCAAGGTCTACACTTTGAATGCCAGAAATTTGAGTATTTTGTGTGTTATTGACGCCTTGCAAGTACGATAATATTCTAGTGCCACCTTCATATACACCCGTAGCATACACATTACCTTGAACACCAAGGCCGCCAGCAACTTGCAATGCTCCAGTAGTTGTACTATTGCTTGCATTAGTTGATTTGATTACAACATTATTTGCAGCAGTGACCCGCATTACTTCATTAGGTGTATCAACACCATTTGTAGCAAATATAATATCTTTATTTGTTAGTGTTGCTAATGTTAAAGCTCCACCACCAGTCGTTGTATTTCCAGACACATACAAATAACCATCGTTAGGACCTGTTAATCCAAAACCTGCTTGATTGTAATTACTTGAATTAATACCCATATCAATATAAGTATCATTTGCAGTACCGTTATCAGCAGTAACAATAAAATCTCCTGAAGCATTGGCTCCAGAATTAATATTTTCTAAATTAACTTGAACGTAACCGTTATAATTACCTGTTATTTGTTGAACTGTTTGAGGTTCAACAGCGTATCCTGTCGGAACACCAGCGTAAAGGGCATTAAATCCGTTTGCAGCATAACCGAAAAATTGTCCAGTATTACCAGAAATAACTTGAGTTGTTACATTACCCACATAAGTAATGTTTCCTGATACGCTTAAGTTACCTTGAATAGTTGTATTACCCGATACGGTGCCTCCAGAAGTAACGAAGTTGTAACCTACGTTAGCGGCATTGTATGCATTTTGTATACTGGTGTTTTGAGTATTATTAACATTTTGTAAATAAACTGTATTAGCATTGGCCGTAGCTAAAGCGCCAGATAGGTATACTGTATTTGAACTCGCAGAATTGGCTTGACTAAACGCTGCCTGAGAATATATTTGATTAGCAGAAATCCAAGTATTTTGAGTATTATTAACGTTTTGTAAATAAACTGTATTAGCATTGGCCGTATTCAAAGCACCTTGGAGATATACAGTATTAGCATTGGCAGTTAGCAATCCACCGGCAGTTAAATTGGCTTGTGCATAGGCTGAATAAGAATAAGTATTAACTGCAGCAATATTGGCGTTTTGACTTAATTCAATACCAAATAATACTGCAATGTTAGCATTAGCCGTATTTACATAAGAGAATAATAAAGTAGAATTGGCATTAGCAGTATTAAGACCACCTTGCAAATAAACAGTATTAGCATTAGCCGTATTTAAAGCACCTTGTAAATATACGGTATTGGCGTTTGCAGTATTAAGTCCTGCTTGTAATAAAGCAATATTGGCATTTTGGCTTGTTGCAATACCAAACAATACCGATATGTTTGCGTTAGCGCTATTTAATCCACCTTGTAAATATATCGTATTGGCATTAGCCGTATTCAATGCACCTTGTAAATATATCGTATTAGCATTTGCTGTGGATAGAGCACCTTGCAAATATACGGTATTAGCATTGGCCGTATTTAAACCACCTTGTAGATAAACGGTATTAGCGTTTGCAGTATTAAGTGCGCCTTGAAGATAGGAAACGTTAGAACTGATCCAAGAATTTTGAGTCGTTTCAATACCAAATAATACTGCTATATTAGCATTAGCGGTATTTAAACCACCTTGTAAATATATCGTATTAGCATTTGCTGTGGATAGAGCACCTTGCAAGTATACTGTATTAGCATTAGCAGTATTTAAACCACCTTGTAAATATGTTAGTGTATTATTCTGAGTAAGGTCTACACCTTGTATGATTGTGATAGAACTATTTTGCGCTAGATCAACACCTTGTATACCAGCTATCTGTGTATTCTGAGTAACATCCACTCCTTGTATAATACTGATGGCACTATTCTGTGTTAAATCAACACCTTGTATACCAGCTATCTGTGTATTCTGAGTAACATCTACGCCTTGTATGCCAATAATATTTAAATTGGCAGTATTCAATCCGCCTTGTAAATAAACGGTGTTTGCCGAAGCCGAGTTGGCAGTATTGGCGGCATATGAAGCTAAGCTATTCGTATTGCTGGTTTGTGTTAACGCCGTGTTTGCAGTATTATAAGCACCTTGCGCAAAGTTATTTGTTGCGGTAATGTTAAGCGTATTAGTATTTGATAGTGCATATCCACTTGACGCATAATTTTGTAGAGCAGTGAGATTTGTTGCAGTTGTATTGGCATAATTATATGCTGCTTGAGTAAATATTGTTAAATTATTAACAGTAGTATTTTGAGTTAAGTTTACACCAGCATTATAAATGGTATTGGCTTGTGCTGAATTAGCGGTGTCGTAGGCTGCTTGAGCAAATGCTTGACTTGATTCTGTATTTGCTTGATTATAAGCAGCTTGTGCTAATATATACGCTGAATTGGCTTGATTATAAACAGTTTGAATATTGGTGTTTTGAGTAACATCTACACCTTGAGTATAAACTGTATTTGCTGCAGCTGCTCTTGCAATAGCGGCCGTAGAAGGATCACCAATACTTAAAATACCGTAAGTATTACTTCCAATAAAAAGAGTATTGGAAACAAAAGAATATGCTAACTGGCCATCGAGAAGTGTATTTGGTGATGTATTGGCATATGAGCGTAATATTTGAATATTATTTGCTGTAGACATTAAAAGAATCCGTTATCTATACTAATGTTAATGTCGCCTATAGGTTCAACTACGAAACTATTTGAAACCGCTTTATATACAATTACATCACCATCTGCTGCACCCAACATGTTAATATCAGTAGCTTTTGATATTACAGTTTGTCCACCATATTGAATTACTGCGGCTCTAGGAGTGGTTGATCCTACTTGAACATTGACTGTTCCTATTACTTGTCCTGGCATTTTTTACCTCGAAACCGAAGGAGAAACATCAACAATACCTTCTAAAACTCTAGTCACATTGTTGTTTTGATCAACAATAACAGCATCGTAAACATAACGACCTGAAGTAATATTTGATGTGGTTGGTGCATCTAATGAAAGTGTGATTATTCCTTGTGTTGGATTAATCGATGTTGTGAATACAGCTGATGCATTTGCAGAATAATATGACTTACGCATCTGACTGGATGCTGTATAACCCATTAGGTTATAGGTATTTAAATATACGTCATCAAGTGTCACCGTAGTCGAAAACGAGGTACCTTGCTCCAGGTAAAGATTGAAATATCCGGCTGCCATTTTGAATCCTTATATTTGTTATACGATATTATTATATTTATGTACCAAATGTTCTGCCTTTATTCCAAGGAGGTATACCTTTTCTTGATTCCGAAATCTTTTTTTTAGTTTCCTCAGACAATTTTACACCTTTTCTTGGTGAATAATTTCTTTTTATTCCTTTTTGAGATTCACTAATTTTTCTTCTAGTTTCATCTGATACTGGTCTTCCTGTTAAACCTATAACTATTTTTTTAACGGTTTCTTCAGATTTTTTATGTCCCAAATGTGAATCACGCATCTTTTTTATAGTTTCTTTTGAATATATACCGGTTTTTCCTTTATTCCAACCGGTTAATCCAGAAGCACCTTCACCACCATCAGTCATATTTCTTAATATACCAGTACCTTTATCTTTCCTACCATACCAACGAATTAATCTACGTTCCAAAGCAAAAGCACCAATTTCACTTAAATTTTTTTCTACAATTATTATATTACATTTATTTTTTGGTAATTTATATGAATGATTTTTGTCGCATGCTCTTTTTCTTGATCCTTTTCCAATATAATATGGAGTCCCATCTTTTCTAAGATATGCATAGACATAATATTTGAGTGTATATATACTCATAGCTGTGTCTTTCCTTTAAACTTTAGACATAGAGCCTGTAGGTGTTGACGCACCGTGACAGGCACCTTTGAAAAACCTTCTGCTTTATTTAGTTGACTTCAATACCTCTATTTCAGCTTTCAATTCTTTAATTGCTTCAATTAGAACACCTACAATATTGCCATAAGAAACGGAAAGTGTCTTGTCCTCATCGGTACCTTCAAGAACAACTTCTGGTAAGACTTCACGGATTTCTTGAGCAATCACACCAATTTGTTTCGTTCCATCTTTGTCAAAAGACACACCACGCAACTGAGATACTTTGTCTAGAGCACCGGTGATGGTCTGAACATTGGTCTTTAACCTTGCGTCTGAGTATGAAGTTACCGATCCCGAAGCGGTAAAGTTGCCACTTCCATTTACATAAGCAATAACACTTCCATTACCAAATACTTGTAAAGGATAAGAACCGGTATCATTAAGTGATACAGTATCTTTATAAGCAACTTTAATACCAGTAAACGCCACACCGGCATCTATACCGCCAATAGATGCTGCTTGTGTACTAGATAAACCACTAAAATTGGCATTAACATTTAAAATATTTGGAGTACCAGTAGGACCATTTACATTTAGTGTGTAGGCATTTAATGTTCCATTTACGTTTGCACCTGAAACAGTAATGGTGGGTGAACCAGACAAATTAGCAGAAGTTCCAGTAACATTAATTCCCCAATTACCGGAAGCAGCAGATTGAACAGCAGAAGTAAATGAAGAAATACTAGATTTGCGATAGTAGTTATCAGATCCATTGGTTACAATAACTTGACTTACTGTTGGATTTTCATCGTTATTTGTGTTAGAATTGATATATCCTAGTACAGCATAGCCACTATTATCACTTCTCAATACTCTAGACTCAATTGGTACAACACCTAAAGTTTGTATAGCCACACCAGATAAAGTATTTGCTGAAGTTGCCAATGCAACACCGCCGTTTACAATACTACCAGGAATTTGAGCCAGCCAAGAAGGATTATAATAAGTTCCAGTTGTGTATACTCCATTAACTACCGATCCCGCTTGTCCGCTTGTGTTTTGATTAAATGTTGGCCAAGTAAATGTACCAGACGAGAAGTTACCAGACTGTGGAGTTCCAAGAATTGGAGTAACCAATGTTGGACTACTCAGTATTGGACTTGAATTTAATACAGCATATCCTGAACCTGTACTTACTGTTACACCAGTACCACCATAAGCAACAGGAATTGTTGAACCGTTCCAAACACCAGTAGCAATTGTTCCAACAGAAGTTAAACTGGAAGAAACGACTGTAGATTTTAATGTTGTTCCACTCAAAGTACTGGCATCGGCCGTAACTGTAATTGCAGTTGAACCATCAAAGTTTACTCCGTTAATTGCTCGAGGAGTTTGTAATGTAGTTGCAGTACCAGCATTACCAGAAATACTAATACCGTAAGTACTTCCCGAACCTAATACATTCTTAACAAATGCTGTAGTAGCAATTTGAGTATCACTATTTGCAGTTAGTGGTGTAGGCGCTGCTGGAGTTCCTGTGAATGTAGGAGAAACCAATGTAGCTTTTCTTGTTTCCAAATCTTGTATTGCTAATTGAATTGTATTAGCGGAAGAAACAATACCTCCTACTGGAGATGTAAATGTAATGTTATTTGCAAAATAGGGATTGAGAATATATCCATCAACTTCAAGTAAAATACTAGTACCGTTTGTTGGAGAAGAACCAAATGTAACAATACCTACACCGCCAGTATTTCCACTAGTTTCTGTATATCCTGATGTTTGTCTTATACCATTAAAATAAACTCGTAATTGGTCTGTACCAGGAACATATACTGGTGTTGAGTATGCTAAACCAGAACCATTTCCTGTAGCAGTTGTTTTGCTTGATGCAATTGTTGTACCGGGAACAGCAGAACCTCCACCGCCGCCAGTACCACCAGCAGTCCAGTAGAATGAACTACCACCGCCACCACCTGTACCAAGAACGTAACCAGCAGGAACACCTACAGTAGTTGGTAACAAATTGAACATTGCAGTAGCTTTATCTGTTGCGCCTGTACCACCTTGAGTAATTGGTAAAGCAGTAGTTAATGACAAAGCATTAAATGTTGGACTTGCAGATGTTCTTAAATCTTGTGGAGTACTAATCGTTAATGTATTTCCAGAACCTGTAATAGTTACACCATTGGTACTAGTAAGATTTATAGTACCATTACTTGGTACAGATGTGCCGGATGTTCCAACAAATAAATTAGCAGAAGTATTAGCACGAGCATATGAAGCTTGTGAATATACTTGATTAGCAGAAATCCAAGAATTTTGTGTGGCGTCAATACCAGAAATAATCGACACATTGGTGGAAATTGATGTGCTTAGATTTGCTACGTTTTGACTAATTTGTTGTTGTAAATTGCCGGTCGTTGTAGTAATAAAGTTATTTAAAGCATTAGCAACGTTAGCAGATGCAGCCGTTGTTGTGCTTGTTGAATATACATTATCTACTATTTGTTGTGTAGTTAATATTCTATAATAGTAACCATTTGCAGTAGAATCAGCAATAGACCAATAAGTGTTTGTTTGATCCCATTTAATAGAAGCATTACCGCCAGTACCAGTTCTGTAAGCGTTAATTGTTACTGTTTGATTAGGAGTATTTGAACTTAGAGTGAATGTTGGCGTGTTGTATACCGTTGCGCCATTAATTGTAAAATTACCAATAACACTTAAACCACCAGTACCAACTGTTAATGAGTTAGCGGTCATACTAGCATTACAAGCAGTAATACTAGTACCAACAGATAATGTTGGGGTGTAAATTAAGGTATTGGCAGAAATAGTATCAACATATTCTGTGCCAGAAATACTTAATGTTGTTGCACTTAATCCATTGTTTGCTTTAATATTACTACCTGTGATTGCATTAGTGACGGTTAAAGCAGAAGAAACAATATTTGTATTTGCTTGTAAATTGTTTACATAAGCAGAATTAGCAAATTGTGTAGCAGAATTTACTACAGCTGTATTGACAGAAGTGTTGGCTTGTAATATATTGACATATCCAGTACCAGTAGCGCTAAGAGTAGTTGCTGATATAGTAGGAGAACTTACTGAAGTGTTGGCTTGTATAGTGTTTGAATATGTAACACCAGTAACACTCAAGGTAGCGGTGTTAACATTGGTATTTGCTTGTAGATTATTAGTATATGTAATACCAGTAACACTTAATGTGGCGGTGTTAACATTGGTATTAGCCTGTAATACATTAACAAAACCAGTACCAGTAGCACTTGTGGTGGTTGCTGAAAGTATTGGAGTGCTTACTGAAGTGTTGGCTACAAAATAATTTGTTGTAGTATTATTTGTAACAATAACATTACCAGATACTATATTAGTATTTGCTTGTAGATTATTGGTGTAAGTTTGGCCGGTAACCGATAATGTTGCAGTATTAACTACAGTATTTGATTGTAATATATTTGTAAATGTTCTTCCTGTTACACTCAATGTGGCAGTATTAACAGAAGTATTTGATTGAACCACATTGGCAAACAATGTGCCAGCAACTACTTCATTACCACCAATAAAGGAATTTGTTATAACATTCAATGTTGATGTATTGGTATTATTATTGGCAATTAAATTGTAACCTGTTGCATTATTTGTAACAATAATATTATTATTAAAGAAAGCATTTTGTACCACAGAGAGTGTATTGCTTAATGTAGCCGCACCGGTAACAGTCAAAGTGTTACTTAGCGATGCTGCACCGGTGACCGTTAATGTATTTCCCATCGTGACTGGTCCAATAACGGAAGCATTTCCTGTTATTGCTGTGAATCCACCGACTGTTGCGTTGTTTGAAACTGCAAGACCTACACCAGAACTATTGGCAATTAATTGTCCACCAAAAATGCCTTTTCCTGTTGGAGCATCCAATAAAATTGTTGTATTTCCTAATCGTAATTGGCCTTGAGTAATTCCAAGATTATTTTGAACTGTTACTGAAGAACCTGGACCCAAAACTTGAATTGTATTATAAAATAAAGATGGTCCATTTGCTTGTAGTGCCAATGACGGATCTAGAGTGATAAATGTGCCAGTATTTTTGGTATAATTATTGGCTGCAAGATCGTTGTTTTCTTTTGCTAGAGAATTAATTGTACCCATCTGTTCAAGAAAGGTATTCGTCAGACTGAGTAATGAAACTGTATTAGCCATTTAAATTTTTATCCATTAGTTGCATTAATAATTGCTTTATATCTTGCATATCATCTTTGATAGCTTTAACATCTTGCTTTAAATTATTTATTTCATCTCTTTGAGCAGCTGCAAAGTTTCTTTTTCTCAAATAGTCATTTAATCCATTTTGGTCTTTATTAATAAGGCCCATAGATTCAGTATCACGAACAAGAGAGGTACCAGGTATTTGAACAAGCATAATTAGAAGGTGGTATTAACTGTGGAAGGTAAAGCAATTGTTCTCATATCTGTTAAGAAAGGAACAAAAGTATTATCGGATGTAGTTAATACAATCTTGATGGCAAATTGACTAAATGTTGTATAAGTTTGGCCATTTAAACTAGTATAGCTTACATAACCTTGGTCAACACCATTTGTACCTGGAGCAAATACAAATTCTTTTAAATCCGTTCTACTTTGAGAATAAGATGTATTAGAACTATTAATCTTAGTCATTAACTGCCAAGAACCACTCTCAAAAGTTTGAGTATCATAACGATTTAAAACTTTGTAGTATACATTAATGTCTGTATTATTTGGGCGATAAGCAGTTAAATAAACATTCAAGTCACCAGAATCATTTCCAGCATCCAATACAACTTTCTTGGTAACATATTTAGCAGCTGCTGGACCGCCATTTGGTGATGTTTCTCCCGTTATAACCGCAGAAGCTCCTGTACCAGTAGCACTAGAAATTGTGATTGTTGGAGTCGAAATATATCCAGAACCTGGTGTTGTAATATAAACAGAAGTAACTACTCCGTTTGCCACATTAGCAACAGCATATGCTTGTGTACCATTAATGCCTGTTGGAGCAGATATTGTAACATTGGCAGAACCGTTTGCTAAAAGTGAAAGACCGTTAGCGTAACCAGAACCACCAGAAGTCACGGTAATTAAACTATTTGACAATGGAGTATTATTGATGTTCCAAGTAATTGCATATGTTGATAGTCCAGATTCAGAAACAATAGGACTTACATATGGATCAAGAGAAGCTAACTGAGCATACAATGAAAATGATGTATTGGAATTAGCAACAAGGACTCGTTCACCTTGGTTATCATTCAAATAAATGTTGTCTGCTGCAGCAGTACCATATTTACCTGGAGTAATATTTGTTAAACCAGCCGCAGCACCTGAAGCCAAAGTAGCATTATAATTGTAATTAATTCCCGTAAAAGTTGGCGTAAAATCAGTTGTTGTAATATTAAATGCGTCAACATTAACATTTGTTCCAGTGAAAATACTATTAGCATTTGCGTAGTATTGAATTTGTTGGTCAATCAATGTTCTTTGTGGCAATTTAGCAGGAACAACAAATTGAATATTTGGAGTTTGTGTAGTATCAAAAATACATTGATTAATAACAAACATCAAATCTTGATTTTGGTCAGCAGTCCAAGTTTTTGAATTTTGTGATAAGAACAATGAACCAACATAAGGAGCGGCACTAATCTGACTTATTGTTGTGGGTTCTACATATTTTGGTGATGAAGGAGGTATGTTTGATACCGATGAAGGTTTTGCATTATCTCCACTCGCCGCTGTCCACAATGTATATTCATCTGACTTAGATTGTACCATAAAGGCATACAATACATTTGGTTGAATATAGACTGGAACATCAAATACAAATTCTACATAACTTGCTGGATCCAAGTAATTTGGATTTTGAGAAACTTCAGGTATAATACTACTTGCTGGCATAACCACAATAGAATGGTCTAGAGTTTCACCATTGGGATATCCATTTAATGTTCCAATAATCGAAAGTGTTACTTGCGTTGATGTATTTGAATTGGCAGGAGCCGAAGCGAAGAATAACTTAACAGAACTTAAGAATGTTCCGTTTGGATACTCATTACCAATAATAAATGTTTGTGCAACAGGATCCCATGGAGATATTGTTGTAACTGTATTAATTTGTGTTTTTGAATTTACTTGTGTAAAAGTATTTTTTGCTCCAGCAGGAGAAGCACCAAAATCAACCGATTGTTGTGTTGTTTGCAAACCTTCAGCGTAGAATACGCCTTCTGCATAGGTTGTTGATGCCGATTGATTTCCTGCAGGACCATTATCAATACGCAATGTTCTTTGGCCTGTATGAAAAATTCCAGCAGGTAAATTAAAGATTCCGTAGAATGAACCTGATTCGTCAGAAACAAAATCACCAATAGAATAAATGTCACCATTTGCAGTATTGATACTTGATGATAAGAAAGCAACTTGATTTGCTGCAATATAGTTTGTTATTGTTGCAGACTGTCCAATGCCAGTACCTGTACAAATATAAATTGTATTACCATTATAGTAACCATCTGTAGCAGAAGCTAATGGTGACAATTTAATTTGATTTGTACCAAATGATGTTGGCCAAGTATTTTGAATCTGTCCACCAAAGTGATTAGTTGAAAATATTGTACCATATGCGGTTGAAGATACTGCCGTACCCGATGCATTAAATTGTGCATTTAAAAGTGTTGTTGAATTACTATAAACTGTTGAGTATGGATCAGCGGCAACATATAATCTAACTCTATTATAATATAAATTAGTGCCCGCCATTGTTAATGAATTTGGATAATAATATACTGCAACAACTCTTGCTGTAGGAACAAATCCTCCATTTACAGAACCCGATGGTGCATAACCTACTATATCACCTGCTTCGAATGTTCCAGAATCTCCTGATACTGTCAATTCAATAATATTTGTTTTACGAATATAATTATCAATTGAAGTATTATCAAAATAAGAATTTAAATAAGAATTAGTTAACAATCCTTGAGCTGAAACCACAATTTGTTGAGGTCTGATATATGGTAAAATGGAAATATCAGTAATATACCCGTTGTTTAATGCGTAAGTATTTCCAATATTATTATAGTTACCAAGAACATTAGTTTGTTGTGATTGTGTAGTTGTTGTGGTCGTACTTGTGGAATATCCAACATATCCATAAGGACTTGGATTTATATTATGTCCTTCTGTGTTTGTAGTTGTTGTGTATGAAGTACCAGAAATTGACTGCCAGTTTCCTGCAGTTAATACATTGATAGCAGCAGAATTTGCTTGGAACACTTGCAAATTGGGATCAGTTATTAATAGTGCAGGAGCTTTAGTAGTATCAACCCAATTGTCTACGTTTGGAGATAAAGTTAAAGTTCCTTGATCGATGGCGTGTGCAAATGGATTAAGATTTGTGGTTCTTGATGCATATTTTTGCGTAATCACATTTGATGTTGTGTATGGCAAACTATAATAATAAACGTTACCGTCTTTATTAATTGTATAACCTAAATTGCTTGCTGAAGTCGAATCCAACGTACCAAAGTTATATGCTGTGGCCAACGATTGTAATTTATAGTTACTTACATTTTGTGTTGCCGTCATTTTTTTATTCAAACGGTCAATCGTTGCACCATAATCAGAATTTAATGTATCAGCAGTTGCATATGAACTAAAGTCATCAACTAAAATACCATTTTTGAATCGATTTAAACCGTAAGCATCAGAAATTTGTAACTGCTGCGCACTAGATTCCAATACACTCAAAGCAGTGTAGTACTCAACATTGTTGATACGATTTTCTAAACCAGCAATGTCTTGCATGGTATAACGTTTGTGTTGAACTTTATTGATGCCCAAATCAGGAACAAATCCAGCAGGAGCTTCTGTTGGTAAATAACCTGTATATGGTTTGAGTGACAATTGTGCTAAAGTTAGTGATCCGTCAGGCGATCCAGGGAAAATTGGATTCAAAGATGGAGTTCCTTGAACTATTTGGAATGAACCATCTTTTGTCAACACCAATAAATCTTGTCTACCCAAATAATAATTATAATTTCCAGTAAATGTTGAGTTATCTACTGGCATTAATGCATTATTTCCAGCCGCAGTAGAGTTTGAATAATTAAACACAAACTGTGTCTGTGCGTTATATCGTGTAGGTCTAAAATCAATACAATCTCTTAACGCATATGTTATACCAGATTTAGCTGTATAATTTGGTATTTGTTGATATTGTTCATTACCATACGAAGCAACACTAAAGAATCCATCACCACCAGAATGCTGGTAGTAGTTTATAAGCACCAAAATATTTCCTTTTGGTTGTGGTGCTCCAGGTTCCAATGTGATGGTAGCATGGTCATAATATCCATCTCTTTGTCCATTATCAAAGTTGTAATTATTTGTAACATCATATGATGGATTAGTCAACATTGCTACTGTTGGTGTAACACTTGGTGAACCCGTATCAATAATTTGTACCAAAGATTTAACATCAGACACATACAAACTTTGTTTTGTTCCCGGAAATACTAATCCAGGATTTTGAATATAAATTTGTCCAGTTGACGTTTGCGGAGTATCATCAACAAAAGTATAGGTACCAGCGATTGCCGTATTACTTGAATTAATTGTAGATTTACTGGCGTTAATTAAATATTTTTTCTTTAATATACGACCAGGATCATCACCGTTAAGAACAAATACAGTTGCAATTACAGTAGCAGTAAATGAACCGCCAACATCGGTTGCTGAAAGTGTTGCAACGGTACTAGTACCGTCCATTGTAATTGATCTTCCTGATGTTGTCCAAGGAACATTATCACCAACATTTAAGTTAGAAGAACCTTTATTTGTAACAATAATTGTATAGTTTTGTTGATTGAAAAATTGGTTTCCGTTACCTGCGGAATAAGTTCTTCCTGGTATACCTAAATGTCGAATTGTTCCTGTTGGTTCTGTTAGTGTACCAGAAATAGTTCCGGATCCAGAGAAAGAAACGTTACGCCAAACTTGTTGTGTGTTGTATGCAGTAGAATAAAGATTTGCTACATAAGGACTACCAACCGTAAACACCAATTCTGGTGAAGATGGGTTTTCTAAAATTGTTACTCCATTAATTTTACTCTCTGGATCAATAGTAGCAGTAGCAGTAAGTGATAATGGATAAGAAGCTTTGGTGGAAGTGTTAGCAACAGATTGAATATTTCCAGCGGCAAAATTTAAATTAAAGATTGATGTTGTATCTGGAGTAACGGTCCAGTTTTGATTAACTGTTGCAGTTTTTGTTGTTCCGTTATAGGCGGTAATTGTTCTAAAATCTCCGGCATCTGTACCGTTTACAATAGAAATATTAACTCCAACATATGCAGCGTTTGATGAAGAATAGTAACTCGGGAAAGTAACTGAATTTGTTGTTGCTGAAACTACGTTAGCATTGGCTGAAGAATTTAACAAGTCTGAAACATACATTCTGTAAACATATGAGTTTGCAGTTGGATCAGCAGTATTTGCATTATGGTCAAAAGCAAGACCACGAATATATCCTGTAGAAACTAATGTAGAACTGTATGTGTTTGCAGTTGTTGTATTAATATTTGCTGATGTTACACAATGAAAATCAATTGGCTGATAAGTTGTTGGTTCAAACCAACCACCATTAGCGCCACGCACTGTGTCAACATAGAAAAAACTACCATAATCAATGAATACTGGATTATTATTTTGTGTTGCTTGTGTTCTTGCACGATAGCTTGTTAAATCAATTGGACCTGGATTTTCAATACGGTAACCATGAACATAAGCAAGGCCTTTACTTACAGACATAATGTAAGAAGCGTTAGAAGAATCTGCCGTATTTGCTTTCGGTGTTAGCTTAAAATCATTAACAACATAATCACCATTAGTTTCATAGTCACGTTTGGCAAAATAGTCATCGATAACATTATAAACAGAACTGCTAACAATAGTTGCAACGGCACCATTTGTAATTCGTGCAAGTTCAATAAATCCAGAATCATCTCCAAATGTGAGTGGCCGAGTTTCTAACGACAATGTAATCTGGTAACGGTCTGCACCTGGTGCTTGGAAGTTTGATGCGCCAATTGCAGGATCCAATAAAGAAGAATCTCCAACATAATCTTGAATCGTTTCAGTAATATTTAAACCTAAACGCAAATTTGGAGTATTATCATATTTGTCCAAAATAATTGTTTGTGGGTTTACTTGTACAAAAGTTCCATATGAACAATTTGTATTACTAGAATTAGTATAACTACTAGAAATATAGAATACACCTTGTGCAATAGAACCAACAGAACTTTGTCCTGTTGAATTGGATGTAATTGCAACTGCTGCTAAATTTGAATTGATATCATAAATGGTTTGTCCGTCTGTAAAAGGTTGACCAGACAAATAACTTACAACTAATGTTGGAGGATCTCCGGCATTTGAAGAACCGGTTGGCGTGGCTACCGCTATAACTCTGGCATTAACAATACCATAAACATCACGAATTAATTTACCTTTAAATTGAGTTACATCAATTGCAGAACCTTGATATGTTGTTTGTAATTTAATATAATAAACATTAAAGTTGGTTGTTAATTGACCACCAGTTACAGGAGAATTTTGTTTAAATATATTATCAGCAAATTTGTGAACTTGATCTTGAAGAATTGTTTGAGATTGAGTTAATTCACGAGCTTGAACGGCATATCCTGGTTTAAACAGAATACGATAATAGTTCTTTGTGGGATCAAAATCATCAAAATAAGGGTCAACGTTGAAATTCAGCGGCATTTTATTCCTTTAATAACCTACAACAAATTTAAATATTTCTATTCCATCAGAACTTCTTTGTACACCAGTTCGATTATCAATAATTGCTATATTTCCAGAAAAAGGAATAAATCCTTGAGGACTGTTTTGATAACTAAATAAAGTTCTTATTGTTCCTGAACTTACACCATAAAGAGGCGCATTGATTGTAAATGTTCCACTTGTATTTATCACCTTAACTATATTGGTTATGGGATCATGGTCAAGAACTGTTCCAAGAAATGTTGAGTTGTTCAAACTAGAACCTTGGTAAATAATCTCGTCACTAGTAAATTGACCAAAACCACTTGAAACTGTAAGTTCTGTTGCTATCTTATAAATTGGCTTAGATGCCGTTTCTATTGTGGTAGTATTTCCACTAGTCACATAAGCCAGGGGATTAATCACTAATCCAACTTGACGGTAATCTATATCAGTAGGAACATAATTAATACCATCGATGGTTTCTCCGCCACTAAACTGGCTAGTAAACATAACTCGACTACAACCTAATTCTGAGATTGGATCAAAACCGTGGCCACCTATAGGACTGGTTGGAGCAATCAAGGTTGCGCCTGAACCTAAAGCCGTATTAGAAGATGATATTGAAGCGTTGGCGTAACTGTAACTGGTTCCTGGACTAACCACCACAACATCAGTAACCGATCCATTCACAATTATGGGATTGGCAACCACACCAGTACCATTACCTGTGACGTTTACTGTAACAATTGAGTTTGCGGTATCATAACCAGAACCAGGAGTTAATACATTAATTACTTCTATATCACCAAAACCCGCATCAGATTGTACGGGATTTGGAGTATTTTGGCCAACAGGAATAGGCATCCAATCATTATCTAAAAACTTTTGTTTACTTCCAGTATCAATGGTATACATGTATTTCCATTTGTAACCATCACCGGCACCTTGGAAAATATTATTTGTTTTATAGTTTCCTGGCTGAAAATAAGGTTCATATTTTGATGGCTGGCCATTATTGTTCCACAAACATTTGAACACTTGGTCGTAACGGTTTCTTACATAGAAATGTAAAACAAAAAGACCATCAGCCCCAACTTGAAACATATCAATGTTGTCTTGATAGTAGTCATAGACAGTATTATAAGACCAATCAATTCTTTGTGTTACTGGACTAATATCACTTGAATTGATTTGTTTTGCAACAAACATATTGTTAAATATTTGTTTAATATATGATTGTGTTTGTGTTGGTGCTGTAGGATTATTTTCATCCGACCAAGGATCAACTTGAGATAAAAAACAATATAATGTTCCTACAAGTTGATTTGTATTTTCGATTACAGAAATAGGAGCATAGTAAGCTTGTTCAACTTGAGAAACTTTAGCGCCGTAGGTAACAAGATTTTTATTTGACATGATTTATTTATTATGCGTGAACAACAGCTACAAAGGTATTTGATAGTGTGCCATCAATACTCATATACCTTGCCATAATTGTTGATGTTCCAGGAATTGCATAAGTTGTTGAGTTTGTGGTTGAATTAGTTGCAGATACACCATGTGTAAATGTTTGATTTGTGCCTGCAGTATTTGTAATCCATGCCACAACTTCTTTGCCGGCAGTTAAATTGGATAAAGTCACAGCTAAACCGGTTGCAGTTTGAGCACGAACCAATGAATTATTGGCCATATCAATTGTAATAGCGGTTTGAGCACTTGGATATGCCAATGGAGTATAAACGAATCCTTTTTGCGGAATTATATAACCGGTAAATGATACTGAATCCGCATTAAATGTAGCAATTTTTTGAATTGTATTTGATCCATTTGGAGTATTCCAAAATTGAATTGCTGTACCACGATTTGTATCACTAAAGTTTTCAGAAGCAACAAAATCAATTTTAGTAGGACTTGATGCAGGAAATTGAGTGCTTGTATAACCATTACCTACAATACGCATCATCACATCGTTATTCTGTGTTGCTGCTGGAGATGCAGCAGAACCTCGACCCATACGACCAATCAAAGTGGGATAAGTGTTCTGACCAAAACTATCAATTACTACTCTAGTTACAGCATTTGCTTTGCCTGTAACTTGTAACATATAATTTGTATTTGATGGTGCAAAAGTTGTAAAATTATTACTTGCTGTTATTTGAACAAATGTCGTATTCTGTTGAAAATTTGAATTATTGAATTGAATAATACCATTTGATGCAACCACATTGCTGGTTGTCAAAATGCCAGGAACAGTTAAATTATTATTAACAGTAATTGTTGAGGTATTCTGTAATGCAGTATTTGCAATGGATCCGGCCAAATTTGCTTTGTCGTAAGCATTTTGAATGGTTGTATTTTGAGCATTATTGATTGACTGTAAAAAAGCAATATTGGCATTAGCACTAACAAGTCCACCAGCCGTCACATTTGCCTGGTTAAACGCAGCAGTTGAATAACTTGCTGGATTTGCTGCAGTATTTTGTGTAGTACCATCACCAAATACAATTAAATTATTTAAGTCTAAAATATTATTAATCGTAAAATTTGTTGCATTTGAACTTGCCACAACGTTTGATGCAGTACCACCACCAACAATAAACTTTAACGCTGTGTTTGTTGTGGTTGTGCCTACAATTAAATTTCCACCATTCGATCCTGTTGTTCCTTGAACATAGAGATAACCATCTAGCGGATTAACAGCAGTACCGATGTTATTAAATTCTTGACCAGGTTGATATAGTTTGTTTGCATAACCCATATCAATAAAGTTGGTCGAATCGGTACCACCAGAACCTACGTTAGCAGTTACAACAATATCAGCCGAACCGCCATCGTTGGTGTTGACCAAATTGGTTTGAATATAAGATTGACCAGATAATGAAAATTGAGCAATAGTATTTGGTAAATTTTGTTGGTTAACTCCAACATTAAGAATATTATTTGAGTATAAACCTGTGGCTAAAGTGGTTGCCGTAAACTGATAGGTTGCATATGAAGGAACGTCAACACCCAAAAACAGCGTTTGTGCTGTATTTGCTTGTAAATAGTTCAATACGGGTAAGTCTGTTATTTTTACGGTACTCATTCTTTAACCTTTTTTTATCCTAATACGAGATAAGATCCTGCTTGTGTTGTAATGTTATTTCCACCTTGATCCACCAATTCTGGTGAATATTGTATTCCTACAGGTCCAATAATTTCAATATCGGCGGCTTGAGCCACAAAAGTCCTATTGACTGACATATATCCATTTGTGTTATTGGCTAATGCTCCACTCAAGAATATAATACCATTGTTGGTAGTATAATTTACACTTGATACAGTTAATACAGAGTTATTTGGAACTAGTATTTTATCGCCAGCACGAACTATATCTTTCAACGGATAATCCGTATTACTGTAAACACCGCCATTTACATAATCATAAGAACCAGTCAATGATACTATATTTATCTGAGAACTACCAGCGGTTCCAGTAACATTTGCAACATTTGCAAAAGTTAACCAAGTTGAATCTTGTAGTGTTATTAGATTTGATCCGCCAGAAATTAACAAATCTTCTGATCCGGACTCACTTTGAATATCTTCTGAACCAGTATCCAGTAATAAATCATCAATGGTAGAATCAATAACCAATGAAACTTTGGAGAATATAATGTCTCCATTGGCGTTGGTCATTTTAAGATAACTATTGGCTGGAACTATACCTTGCAAATCTTCACTTCCAATTCCAGTAATTGAAACCACATTGGTACTTTGATTAACAAAGTCCGTTGTCATGGTAGCTTGACCTATACCTCCACTATAATAAGAGAATGTGTGACCAGTTTCAAATCCTTCTTGCATACTAGAATTATAATTATTTGCAGACCTCATTAAGTTCCGTCCAAGAACTTTCATTCCAGACGGATGTAATAAATTCAATAAAATGTCACGATATTTTGCAATCTCTTTTTCTAGTGTAATCTGATAGGTAAAGTTGTTATAATCTGGACTTTGTAATACGCTAAATCCGCTAGGTTGACCAGTAGAATCTAGATATTGTCCTGAACTATAAACTAGTCCGTTTAAGAAAGACGCTGTGCCTTGAGCAGTACCATCTCCATAATTAATGTAATATCCATTCTGAGCAAACCTTGTAGCCGCATTAAATGACGGATATTGATTTGAATGTGTTAGTGTTAAATTTTTAGAATCAATTTTTAATGGTAAATTATAATTTGGATTTGAATTATAATTATACACTCTAAGCACATGTAATGATTGTAGTGGGTTGTTGTATGCAACCAGAGGATTTAAAAATAAAGAATCTACTATTGCTTGGTAAGATGGATTAGTAATATTTACAATATCACCAGCGGTCATTGTAGATGTTGTATTGGTTGATAGTATAATTGAATTATTTGAAACATCTGTACCAACAACATAAGAACCTGAAGGAATATTATTTCCTGAAATGTAACTATTGTTTGCAAATAATGTGAATACATTAGCAGTATTATTGATGGTAATGTAATTACTTGGTGTTGATTGTGAAGTAGAAATTGTTGCAGTTACGTTACTAGATTTTTGATATATTAAGTCGCCTTTGGTTGGTAGGTTGTTAACACTAACACCAGTAACCACCATATCCTGAACTTTAAAAGAAACATTAGGTGCAGAAATATAATCTTCACCTGGATCAGAAATATTAATTGTTGTAATTGTTCCTACTCGGTTTGTAATAGGATCAAATGCTGCGCCTGTACCTAATGTGCTTGTTATAGTCAAAACTGCATTTGATCCTGTGCTACTTGTAACTGCTACTGACGGTAATCCTTTGTTATATCCCATACCACCAATTGGGTAATTTCCTGTAGAGGAATAAGTTACTCCGGTAATTGCACCTGTGTTACTGACGGTTGTAATGATTGCATTTGCACCGTATCCTGATCCGTTAGCAATTATAATTTTATCATTTACAGAATAATTTTGTCCACCGTTAATGATTTGAATAGGAGATAAAATTCCTAAATTTGCTAAATCGATAGCTTCTGTACCGTCTTGTGATTCGTAGTAAGAATGTGCCGTAACTATTGGTGTACCTACTATTCCACCGCCAGCAAAATCAACAAGAACTGAAGCAATTGGATATGTTGCAAATGAAGTAAAAGTTAAAGCATTAACCAATTTGGTGTTGGCGTTTGATGTGTTATAATAAGAAATTAATTTTCTTGTAACGCCACTAGTTATTCCCGTAAGGTTGGCTGATGTGGTTGGTATTGGTCCGTAAACATTAGATAATTTTAAAATATTGTTTGAAGTATCGTTTGTAGCGACTGTTCCATAAAATGAAGGAGTATTATAGTTACCTTGGTATACAATTTCTCCAACAGAATATTCTCCATTAGAAAGAAATAAAACAGTATTTGCGCCTTGAATAGAGTAAGAATTTAATGTTCTAAAAGTACCAGAAGAATTACCAGTAACTAAAAAAGTATTTGCTGGAGAACCAGTTGTACTTTGTAAGTACAATACGTTATTTGGAGAATCAAAACGGACAACTGTTCCTCTAAAAGTATTACTTGATAGGCTTGTCCCTTGAAATACGACTTCACTATTGGCGTAAATTGATTTTGTATTAACTGTTGCATAAAATGTTGCAGGGAAATAATAGTCTGATGCACCTATTTGTAAACTAGCCTTTTGTCCAATATAATCGGTAGCAATAAGAGTTACATTTGCAATACTTGATGCAGTGGTGTCTAATTGTCCAACGTGAGCATTTGCACCACCAGCACCACCAGTAATTATAATGGTCGTTTCATTGTTAGTATAACCAAATCCTCCAGAAGTAACATCAATTCTTTGAAGTGCTCCAGTAGTTGTTTGGCCGACCGTTGCAGTTGCTCCGTGTCCGGTGTTTGAATTTAAACCACCATAAATTGTTATTGGATCACCAGAAAGATAATTTTGACCTCGATAATTTGGATTAATCTTGATTTGATTGATTTGGCCAACAATTTGTCCTAATATAGGATTTTGATTTGAATCAAGCACATATTGATTTTGTGCATTAAGAACATAAACAACTTCTCCGGATTGAAATAGTCTTTCTATATTAGAAATGAAAACTTCAATCTTACCTGTTGTAGTTGTTGAAGTGTTTTCAATAACGGCTACTGTTTTTGATGTTCCACCAAATAATTTTAATCCTTGTAGATTATACCAATTAGGTATTTGTTCTGTTGGCACACGACCAATCACCACACTTTTGGCAACATACCATTTACCTGAAGAAGGTATTAATACAGCATCTCCTGTATTAAAAAAGTCTACATCTGTATTGTATAATATTCTGAATAGAAATTGATAAGAAGCCGGGGTTCCTTTAGATTGATATAATTGTCTTGCAAGTTTTATAACCTTTGTTTTATCTGCAAGTATATCTGTTGGAAAATAAGAAAGGAAGTCATTATAAAAATAATTAATAAATTCATTAACAACTGGATCAGTACCTTGTGCTGCCGTATTTGCAGCAGATAACTCATCAATATCTTTATAGTTTAATAAATTTTTTGAAATGTCCAACACGCCATCTTGTTTTTCCATCCACTCATAGTAAGCCTGAAGGAATAGGACAAAATTTTGATAATTATCATCGTCCCGAATAAATGCGGGAAGTTGTGATGGAACTAAAAGTGAGGTTTTTTGATTACTTTGTATCATTATTATTTTGCAACAACAGTAACAGAGATTGCTGCAGGATCATAAGGATCAATTGTAATAATTTTATTATATGTAGAATTGATAATATTGGAATTAGGATTTACAGCAACTGCAAATTGACCCAATGGATTATCAACATCTAAAGGACTAAAATTGGTTAAAGTTACAATTCCCTTTGCATAATCAATCGTTCCTGCATTACCATTTAAAATAGTTTTAACATTGGTATTTGTATTATAATATGTTCTTAGAGTACCTGTGCTTCCTTGTAACATAACTGTTGCTGATGCAAGTTGTCCTGTTGTGTCGCCTGGACCAGAAGAAATTGTTACAATAGCACTAGTGTAGTTATTTCCTGAACTATCAACAACAATGTTATTAATTGTTCCACCAGAAGTTAATACTGCGTGTGCAGTTGCACCTGTTCCGTCACCTAAGATAGTAACGATGGGTTGTGCAGTATATCCAAAACCAGGATTGATAAGATTTATACTTTGCACACCATAAGTTGATTGTGGTATTTCTTCAATATAGACTCCATCGATTACATTTCCTAAATTTGCCGGATCGGTAAATTGTAGAGCAGGAGAACTAGACACACCACTTTGGAACATACCTTTAGCCAAAGGTGTGCTATAATTTAATGTATATGTTGTCGAACTATTTAAATTTGGATAAAATTTCTTTTGTAATTGAACTTTGAAGTCACTACTTAAAATTGATTTGTCATAATTTTGAATTGCTGTTAATAAATCATAAGAACTAAAAGTAGAATTAAAAGTATTTAAAGTGGTTAAACCAAAGTTTTGAATTGCTGCAGTTACCCCTGCTTGAATTTGTGCAGCCGTTTGATTTGTTATGCTTGGATTATAATAAACAGTAACATTTAATTTTAAATAAGTATAATCGGGATCAACAATAGTAGGTGAAACAGTCAATACCGAAATTGGTTGAATCAAATTAGAAATAATTTGTTGTTTCTGCACATCAGTTAAAGAATACGAACCTTGTGGCTTTAAAGCAATAAACACTTTTCCATAAACAGGAGGAACATTTTCTTCTCCACCCCACACATTCACAGCATCAAACGCATACCCTAAAGTATTTTGTTGTATGGCAGCAATGTAATCGTTTTTACTTACTGCACGACCTTGAGCTGCAAAAGCTTTGGGTGCTTGAAATTTAATAGAATCAATAGTTTCTTTGTTACCACCAGCAGTCGCTGAATAAACAGATTTAACTGCTGACGGTGCATAACCTGAAACAGTATTCATCATAACAAAGCTATTGGCGCCTGCGGCCGCAGAACCTTCGGTCGACAAATAACTTACTCTTACGATATTTCCATCAGTTAATTTTTTTCCTAATACTCCGTCACCAAAATAAATTTGATAATTGCCATCTAAGGATTCTTGTAAGAAATATACAGTTGATTTACCTGTTACTTGTAGAGCATTTGTTGCTTGATTATATACAACAAAAGACGAATTAGTTGAAGATTCTTGTACAACAACTTCTAGTGTAGTTGTATCAATTGTAGCATCAGGAATTTCAAAAATATATGTTGGATTTGTACTGGAATTTACTGTAAAGTTGTATGCGGCTGGTACACCTTGCTTGATAACAACATTTTGAAAAGTAACTGTATTATTTGCATCTCTATTGGCAGCATATGAATCTGTGTTAACGAATGTATAGTTTATGCCATTAATTGCTGAAGAAATAAAGTTTTGATATGCTGGTAATGTCAAAGAATTGGTTGTGACATTAGTAAAGACAACATTAACTGTTGCTGTTGGTGCAATAGCAGATTTAGGAGTATAGTTTAATACTTTCGCCTGAGAAACAACTGAACTTCTTTGAACTGCTGAATCTAAGAACATCTCATTGGCTACCATATTTAAATAGTAGGCATTGTATTGAGTATTGTATGATAGAAGGTCAACTAATGTGTTTAGTGCGGATCCTTCAAAATTGTAGTCTTTAAATGTGTCCTGACTTTGTAGAAAGGATATAAAACTACCTTTGAGAGTATCAAAGTCTAAACTGGTAACTTGTGGTGAGGTATTAGCGGCCATTATCTGGTCCTTTGTAATATTATACTAAAAGCTGTAGGTTGTGTTTGATTTCCAACAAAAACAGACAAAGAAACATTAAATTGGTTACTATCGGGTGCAGCAGTCACAGAAATCGTATTAATTGTAGCTCTTGGTTCATAATTAGTAATCGTTCTAATTATTTCATTCTGAATCAAGGTTGCTGTTAGAGATGAAATAGGTTCAAATAATAATTGATTTAATGTGCTTCCAATATCCGGCTGAAACAACCTATCATAGATATTGGTATTCAAAAGATTACGAATAGAACGGATTACCGCCTGTTCGTCATACTTCATAGCCACGTCACCCGTTGACGGTAAACGAAGGAAAGTTAAATCGATATCGGAGTATATGTGGTTATTGATTGCCATTCTTTATTTATGAGTTAATTTTGGTTACTAAACTGGGAGTACCAACTAAATTATTCACCAAATAAGACATTGTGCCACCCATATTATTAAACGATTGTAAAAAACTTGCATCTTGTGAAACTTGTATCGAATTTTGATAAAAAGTCCAATCTTGCATCCTCTGGTTATATAATACATTTGTTGTGGATAAAAGATAATTTTGAATATTGGTAATTTCTGATGGTGCAAGGTTTGATGTAATATATCCGAAAATATTTGCTCCAACACTATTGGCATACTCATTGGCATAATATGTTAATTTAATAGTATTTGCAGTAAGAATATCAGGAATGAATAAACTACTAAAACTACCAAGAATGGGGGCTGTATTTGATACTCCATCAGTTTTAGACAAGGTCATCATATTCAATTGGCCGATATTTTGTGCAGAATTTAGACTTGGAATACCTTGACTATTTGAAACGGTCACACCGGATATATTATCTGTATGAGATTTGAAATTATTTAATTCAATTGTTAAACTGGAAGCCAATGCCTGTGTGACGCTATCGTTTGCAGAATTTGCAGAATAGTACAAACTATTTGAACTAATTAACATACTTGCCACGTTGCCGGCAGTAGGATTTTGAAAATAATTAGTTCTAACAACAGGACCAGCACTTAAATCTGTTGTCTGCCAAGGTTTTAATGGTGCTGTATTGGCAATTAAATTTAATGTATTTGATGCTGATGGTGCCAATGTTTGAGCGGAACCAAAACGAGTCGTATCAAAATTTAATCCTAAACGTGAATAAATGGTCATAATATATTTTCCTTTAAGGCATCAATGGAGTTGGTACACCTGTTACACCAAAATCTTTTGATAAAACAGCGTGAGTGTGTGAATCATAAAGTGACCTAATCAATGGTGCACCGCCTTCGGGGTCCATTAAAATGCTGCCAAAAACAATCGTTGAACCAATGACAGCGGGTGCGGTAACCAAAACAGTAGCAGTAACAGTACCAGGAATAGTAGGACCCGGAATGCCAACATTGACGCCACCTAAAGTTGAGATGCCAGCAACAGGATTAGCAGAACCGGGAACACCAGCATGAATACCTGTTCCTGCGGTAACGGATCCATCAGAATGTAATGAATCCGATTTCACTTCACCATGAACAGTCATATCTGCGTTTAAAATTACTTTTTCACTAGTAGCAAGGTATATTCCTTTACCTACACTTGGTGCTGTCAAATTTAAATAACCACTAGCAATAACGCTATAATTACCTTTTACCAATAATGAATAATCTTTTTCAACTGTTTGTTTGACACTACCTTTAACATTGGTTATGGCATCACCACCAATAGTTACTTCTGCATTACCAACAATATTAATATTACATTGGCCTTGAATAATTACATTACCGTCTTTTTCTGTAATGTAAAAACCGTTGCCAATAATTTTATGAACTTCAGTACCATCAGGTTGAATTTCTGTAAAAGTTCCAGCTTTATGTTGTGTGCGAATACGTTCACAACCAGGTGTATCATCAAACTCCTGGAAATGGCCACACTCGGTCTGCATTACATTATTAAATGGATATTCTGCAGCATATGCTGATGGTGGTTCTTGAATTTTTGCCATTATGCTTTTGAAAAATTATTAGTTGTTGGTGAAAATCCTGCAGCTGCATATACATCTTGAGTAGCTGCTGCCTGTTGTTGTGTGTTAGCTATAGCTATTT
>Ga0214165_1000364_pt1 | contig 33475 bp, 27 predicted proteins | sample TroBogypolimnion_34_FD_153004 | JGI IMG/M metagenome (GOLD analysis project Ga0214165, IMG submission 153004) | Freshwater microbial communities from Trout Bog Lake, WI - Practice 03JUN2009 hypolimnion v3 | ecosystem: Environmental > Aquatic > Freshwater > Lake > Hypolimnion/Profundal zone ... | reverse complement strand
TCCTGGACGCGAGCCACGGTGTGGGGTTTAACCGGTATTCCGTTTATTACTCGCGAGACCGAAGCCACTGACACGCCAGCTCTCAACGCCACAGCGTTAATTGTCGGGCTAGCCATCACTCTTCCTCCTTAAACTGTAAACGATTACAAGAGCAATATCCGTACAGTAAACGATTACAAAACAATGTCAAGGATTTTGGCTTAGAATCTTTATAACAAATTAGACTCGGGCACCATGAGCCACGAAGAGACGAAAGTTTTTCCATCGAACCCACCGCCAGTTATAGCGATCGTTGGCAGCGCCAATATCGACCTCACTGCATACGGTAAGGAGCTGCCTTCGGCTGGTCAGACCCTTACAGGAGAGGCGTTTTCCCAAGGCTTCGGTGGAAAAGGGGCGAATCAAGCCGTTATGTCCGCCTTAGCTGGCGGTAAGGTCTACTTTGTAGGGGCTATCGGAAATGATGAATTTGGAAATTCTGTACTGAGTAATTTCCAAAAATATAACATCGATACTCGAAATATAACTAGCCTAGACACGTTTACAGGTGTTGCCCATATATGGGTAGATGGCCACGGAGAAAATCGAATCCTTATCATTCCAGGAGCAAATGGGCATATCGATGCCAACAAGGTGAGGACAGCAATCGAAAATATTCCAGATTTGCGGATAGTTGTAGGCCAATGCGAAATTCCTCAAGAGGCAACTTTGGCTGCATTTGAGGCGGCTAAAGCACGTGGGGTAATCACGATTTTGAACCCAGCTCCGTATCAGGAACTTCTTCCTGAACTTCTAGAAGTCAGTGATTGGCTGGTGCCCAATCAGACAGAATTTGCCGAATTAGATCCGCATTCTCGGCTACCAGACTCGGATGAGCTTATCGCCTCGCTTCGTCCCAGCCAAAATCTAATAGTGACGCTGGGTGAAAGCGGAGTAGCGATCGCCGAACCTGGTAGAGGAGTGGCAAGAGTTCCCTCCCCCAAAGTCGACATGGTGGATTCCACCGGGGCTGGAGATTGTTTTATTGGCGCGTTTGCTACTGCCTTGGGTAATGGGTTGGATCCCGCTCGTTCGGCGACATTTGCTACCAGAGTAGCCGCGCTAAGTGTGACTAAAAAAGGAGCTCAAACCTCTTATCCTTCAATTGCGGAGATGCGGCAAATTCTCGAATTGATGGGCGAGTAGAGAAAGAATAATGATTTCTTTTCTCGCAATTCCAGAATAGATTGGTTTAGGCAAATAGAGATCTTACCCTGCAAAGTTATTACCCTACTACTTAGATTAGTAGACTGCAGGAAAAGGCACTTTATCGAATACAAATTTTATCGATCGATTGAAATCTACACGTCAATGAGTAGTGACCCAGGAGTGGAAAATCTAAATTGAGTGCAAAAATTAGATCAAATGGGTCTCACTGACGCTATTTATACAGTGAGTAACCGTCTCTAATCTCCATTTCTATGATTCAATCATCAAAAGTTTGGGGTTGAACCCTGCCTGATGTGAATAAGTCCCAAACAACGCACTTGGCAACGACGAATATCCGAAGCCCTGTAGTTTAATCGCTCCTACCAATTTGATCTAAGAGCTTAGGCAATCTCTGCGGGGGCAGCACAGATCCAAATAGCGATGTTTGATGAAGTTGATGAAGGCACCGCCATGTACAAACTGGTTCCGCAGTCGAAATTCTTTCCCACCGATTCGAACTTGCTCGGCTTGGACGCTGACGGTTGCACCCTCAATAGCGATTACTACCTGCGTCTGGGCAGCGCAGTTGGCGCCGCTTTACGTAAGGAAATTCCAGCTCAGCGAACACTTCCAATTCCGCTGCAACCAGGCGAATCGCTGGCAGGAATTGATTTCACTCGCGGTCTCTAAAGAGGCTTAATAATCTGAGCGATCCCCGCAACCATCCACAATAAGTTGCCAGCAGCAGGCTCCGCCTCTTTGAATTAAGGGGAGCCGCGACACGAACTAGGGAAAGTATCCACCTCCCCAGAAACTATAAACCTCTACTTTATCCTTTGACTTTAAGAAGGGACTTCCCCTCCCGACTAGATGGAGTCATTCCTGTGCGCTCTCCGGCAAAGCTAGCCAAGACTCGCCCCTCGCGGGCGTTTCTGCTTTTGAGCCTGGCTCTCTCGGTTTCAGCGCTCACGCTCAGCCCATTTGTGGCTGCGCCCGCCTACGCTGACTTCAGCCGCCCCATCGACGTAATCTCCGTATCCTGGCCACATTCCGCGCCCCTTTTGACCGATATCGCCTCGGTGCGCCGCGGAGTAGAAGATTTTGCCACCCCATACTGGCAGAGCCACACCGGAATTTCCTTCTCCAGAGGGATGGATTCCACCGCACCCATTGAAATGCCAAACGCCGCCCCTTGCGATGGTGATCCAACGGTCAATTACATGAACCAGGTAGCCCAGAAGTTCTATAGCTCACAGGGGCTGGGCGTGGGTAATCGCTACCTCATTATTCTGCTGCCAGTCATGCCTGATAAATGCGTTTGGGAAGCTAAAAGTATCGTCGGTGATTACAGGATTCCTTTCGGCAGTACCGTGCTTCAGGACAATGCAATCCCAGATGTAATCACGCACGAACTTGGGCATGCCCTGGGATTGGGCCATTCCAACTTCATGAGTTGCCCAACGCCAGGGGATTCCCCCTGGAGCGCATGTCAAAATATCGAATATGGCGGCGCTGTTGATGTTATGAGCAATATTCAAACGCTAGGGCCGGTCAACGTTTACCATTTATGGCGTTTGGGCCAACTGACCGGTGATTCAATCCAATCTATTCAGGGCAGCGGCACCTTTACGTTAAACGGCGCGGGCGATGGAACGGGGTTGCGAGCCCTGTACATTCATGATGGCGGCGCTGTGTATTGGGTGGAATATCGCCCCGCCGGGAATGGCTATTTAGCCGGGCTTGCAGTATTTCGTTCTGATACACCAACAGATCCCACCGCAACGGTCTCTCCCAACGATGAGTACACCGGACGATATACCGGAGATTCTTCGGGTGATATCTGGCTGCTAAATCTCGGTGACTATAAGTATTCCGCGAACCCGACTGGCTCTCCAACGTCATGGACATTTGCGACTTACTCCGGAAATGTCGAAATTTCAGGTCAAGAGATTTCTAACCAAGCATCGGTGACAGTAACTGTTAAACCAGGTGTGAATCTGTTGCCACTTCCTGCAGCCCCAACCGACCTCTCGAAATACACCTTTGCGACGAGTGACTTTGGAAGTCTTTATCAAGTGACTCCCGTGCAAAATGGTTACTCACTTGCCGACCCCACGTTGCAAATTTGTAATGCGAATTACCCGAGCGAGGAACATCGACTCTCTCGAACTCAGGTCGCTGCAAACCCTATTTATGCTTCAAAATACCTCTTTCTCTCGAGCGAAGCAGTTCAGTATGACTCTTCTTATTGGGCTAAACAGGCGCTCAAAGAGTTGGATTCAGCGGTGGGCCATTGCTCACCTAAGGTCGCTGTCATCAAGAAGTTAAAGTATGGCTCCCCAGCCAATGTGAGTTCACGGGCGCTTCTGGTAACCAATACCGTCAATCAAGTCTCACAAAATCTGATCGCTACATTCCAGGTCAAGGGAAACATTCTGGTCGGTACGTACGTGCTCTCTTCGCTGACATTTAACGCCTTCTCAATCAGCCCTTGGTTAAAACTCTCTCAGAAGATTGGTTTACGGTTATGAACCCGAACGTGAAAGCACCAGCAGAGAGATTATCTGCCCAACAATCATAAATGGACCAAAGGGAATCGCTGTTTTTCGGCCTGCCCTGCCCGCAATCATAAGTGCCACTCCTATAACTGATCCCAAGATATAAGCAGCAAAGCTGCTCACTAAGACTGCGCGCAACCCAAAGAATCCAGAAATTAAACCGATCGATGGCGACAGTTTGACATCCCCCATGCCCATGCCGCCTTTGGAAATAATCATTATCGCCAAATAAAAGGAGAGCAGCGAGACTGCCCCGATCGCGCTGGGAAGCAAACGATCAAAGCGATGGTGCACCAGAGCACTGATTACGACCACCAAAGTAGAAGCAAGGAGTAAAGCTCCTGTGAGCACATCTGGCAGCCGATGATGGAGTAGGTCGATGGCCGCTAAGGGCAATCCAAAGGTGACGATAACAAGCCAAAGAAATATAGCGGTCCATGAATGAAAGATAAAAATAGGAAGTAGATAGAGAAGGGCCATCCCTGCCTCGAGAGCGGGGTAGAGCGGTGAGATCTTTGTATGACAGCCAGAGCACCTACCTTTGAGAAGAAGATAACTCAAGATGGGAATGTTCTCTCGTGCGGTTATTTGGCGCTCACATTTTGGGCATTTAGAGCGGGTCCACATACTTTCACCTGCTGGGATTCGCGAAATCAGCACTGAGGTGAAAGATCCGAATGTCAGTCCCAATATCACGAAAAAAATTGCCAAGAACGGGGAAGGCAATGAGACCACCGTTCTTGGCATAAACACTTTTATAGACCTGCGACGCTACAGCCCTGAATTGAAGTCGTAGAGAGTGTTGTCTTCGGCAGAATTGAAGTGGCAGATGGGGGTGTCCCTAGTCCAATTCCATATGTTCCGGCAATGTTGAAGTTTGGACCTACAGCATAAATATATTTGACACCAGTAGGTGCCGAAGCATCTGGATATTTAATGTAATAAACAGCAACATCATCTGGGATCTTTGAAATATATCCAGGTACTAGTACTGAGAGTTCGCCAAACGCTTGACCGGTATTTAAGTCGATCGTGTTTGAAGCGATTCGATACACAGATGCTCCCATGGTCGAACGGAAACTATTCGGCGCCCCAGCGATTGCAGTAATGCTTGGATCAAAGCCGGCTGCAGGAGCAGGCAGGTCGCCATTGTGCAATACGTAGTTGTTCAAGGCATTGTAAGTATTTGCTGCATCTTCTGAGCATGCCTTGGTGCGAGCATCCTGAGATGAACCAGAAAGGGCTACCACAACAATGGCAGCGAGAATGCCGAGAATAAGAATGACAACGAGAAGCTCGATGAGCGTGAACCCAGCATCACCATTTTCACGTTTTGCTCTTAAGTCCGCTAATAATTTACGCATTTCTCTCCCATTGATTCACTTTATTCTTATAAGGAAGAACAAGCTGCTGGTGCAGTCGTTCCCACTCTTTTTCCGTTGGTATTAAAAACGTAAATATCGAACGGATCTCCAACTTTTGTAATTGCGTTGAGATACGCTCCAACTGATGGTGCCGTCGGAGCGATTGTTGCTTGTGAGTTCACTGCAAAGGTTACCGTTCCCAGCGTCATACTGGTATTGGAAGCGAACGATGAAACTGTCCATGTTCCATCTATCAGCGCTGGAGCCACCCCAGCGACCACTATCTTCTCGCCAGCCACGATCTGCGGCTGATAATCAGAGCCAAAAGTCAGCGTCGCAGTGCCCCCAGAGAGGGAATAGCTAGTCACAGAGAAACTTCCCAGATGCACTGAAAAGTTCTTGGAGAACGACTCAACGGTTGAGTCACTTACATATGTTGGCTCCAGCGCGGTTATAGAACCCGGCATGTACCCACCATGATCGGTCTGGTAGCTACCTACACCTAGATCTATCGCTTGGAATGCTGCCTTACAAGAATCCTGAATAGAGTTGCTGCGAGCCTGGTTTAATCCAACATAGGCAATTCCCGAGAGAATTCCAATGACGGTTAATACGACCAGCAACTCGATAATGGTGAACCCATGATCTTTCGCTCTCTTAATATTCCACATAGCTACTGCCCCGCCGCTAGAACGTGCTGAACTTGCACAGTGGGATCTTGCACGATCGAAAAGTTTCGCTCGACTACGGAGCCATCGGCAGTTTTCCAACTAACTCTTTCGCCTTGAAACTTCCCTGGATCTGCACTCGGTTCTAGTTGGCAGTTGATAGAGACGCCATTAACTTCGGCAGGAAGACCACAGTTTGGATTGCCCACCAATTGCAATGCATAATTCTGAGAAGCTGCTTGTTCAAAATCTTGAAAAACATTTGATACCTCGACTGAAATCTTATTTGCAGTGGCTAATTGTTCGACACCACGACCTTGAGAATCGGCAGATAATTGAGTAATCATCATGACGGATCCCAGAATGGATCCCACCCCAAGTACAAAAATAAGCACTAATCCCAAGGCAAAGCCTGAATCAGATTTCAGTTGTTTTTTCATCCGATATTCCTTGCTGCAACGATGATCTGTGCTGATGTAGAGCCAGCCGGAATCGTGAAGATGACTCCAGGGTTTGCAGTAATAGAAGTAAGTGCTACGTCACGCACGCATTGAGCGGTCGTAAGCGATCCACCAGCCGGGAACGAGGCACACACCACTGCACTGTCCCAGGAAGCATCAGTACCGATAGGAAGGCTGCCACGCACCATTTGCTCTGGACCGTTTGGATTTCCTGCCGAGGAACAGCTCACCCGCCAAAGTTGGCCAGCATTGGCAAAGGTGCGGACCTCATATCCAACCGTACTCCCATCGGTATTTTCTAATGTAAGTAGCGCCCTCACCGCCTCTGCACTCTGCGACGAATGCTTATCAGTTGAGCAGTCCAGTGCAGAGAGCACGGTTTCAGGCGTTGATGGAACCATAAAACCAAGTGAATTTTCCATGTCCAAGGTGATCATTCGATTGGCGTTGCCGGAATCAATAGATTTAGCTGCAACCGCCTGGGTGTACTTTGCGGATGTAAAGGAAGCAAGTGCTAACTGTGTGCAACCCAGCGCCAACAGCCCCGTTAAACCAACGGCAATTAAGACTTCCGCAAGGCTCAGTCCTTCATCCTCACGAACGACGCTACAACGCTTTAGAATCTTCATCATGGCATCGACCTAGTAATTACTTTATGAAAGGGGGATCCAGAAACAATGGTGCTTACTATTACCTGTTGAACATCGGCCTCTGTTGATAGATTTGCAAACCCACCTGTTGCAGTATCAGCCACAGAATTTGAAACTGTAAAAGTGGATGAAGTTGAGTCACTAATTGGCAGATCGCTTCCGTTGAACGCTGGATTTGAACTACCCCATACCGTAACCGTGCTCCCAATATTCATTTGCGGTCCCGTGTAAGAATACCTCGCGTTCGTTCCATCGCTGGAGGCAGAAGTAATCACTGCAGCATCTATGTTTTCGCAGGGAACCCAGGAAACTCCGTTGTTAACGAGTACAGAGACAAGCGCAGTCGTCAAGGTAAGGTTCTTGGTAATCTTGTTTGACGTATCTTGAGCGCTAAACGAATAGCTCGCAGAAATCGGCTCTGTTGTCGTCCCGGAAATCACGCCGGTCGTTGGATTTAATGAGAGGCCAAGGGGAAGGATCGGCTCTACGCTCCAGGTAACTGGGCCTTGCGCATTTTGAACTAATAGCTGGGCCGAATATGGGTGGGCACTGGAACTTGTGCTTACCATTGCAGGCGGCAAATCAACATTTGTTATGGCAAACCCCGTCACAATTTTCTCTGAACCAACGCTGGGGTCGGCAAAAAGATAAGGCTCGGAATTTAACGATGAGCAGGGAACAAATTGCTGCAGATTGATTGATGCAGCAAGAGAGTTAAGGCTTTGAACGGTCTGTCCCACCAAGGACATCTTGTCTGCAAAGGGGCGAGCAACGGCGATTGATGAAACCATAAGAACGCCGATAATGCCCATGATGACAGTAGAAATAACTACTTCCAAAAGGCTATCACCGCGCTCGTTTGCTTTCATTTTAGCCTCGAACCCCACTATAAATTCCATACATAGCCGAAACGAGCGCAATAGCCACAAACCCAACTCCGCCACCGATAATGATGAGAGTTGCAGGCTCGAGTAGCGCTGTGAAATTCTTCAAGCGATGATCTAACTCATCTGAATAAAAAGAGGCTGCTTGACTCAGTTGTGATCCCAACTGACCTGACTCTTCGCCGATACGGAAGATCTGAATTGCAGCCGTTGGGAAGATACCTGCTTGCTCCAATGGAGCAGCTAATCCCTCACCTTGAAGGACGTGCTTGCGAGCTTCCATGATGGCATCTTCAAAGACTCGGTTACCAGTACTGGATCCGGCTAATTCTAGGGCTTCTGGAAGATTTACCTGGGTGCGGACCAAAGTCGATAGGACGCGACAGAAACGCTCGAGGGCCACCAATTGAACGATAGAACCAACGATAGGCAACTTGAGCATGAGACGATCTAGGTTCAACCGCCCTTTCGAGGTTCTGCGTAAAACAACGAGAGAGATGATTCCAGAGACCAAAAATAGCAGGAGGAACAACCACCAACTCTGCACAAAATGGGTAACTCCAAGCAGCATGCGGGTTGTCAATGGCAATTTTACATTCAATGAATCGAAGAAAATTTGAAAGCGCGGCAGAACAAATACAGAAAGCACGATAGCGGCAACAAAGGTGAGCGTAATAAGGACTGCGGGATAAATCATCGCCGATCGCACAGCACGTTTGCTCCGCAGATCGCGCTCAAGATATGCATTGAGGGTTGAGAGCGCTTCTGTAAGATTTCCACTGCGTTCAGCGGAATGCAGAATCGCGCTGTAATAGCGAGGGAAAATATTTGGGTACTGCTTCACAGACTCACTAAGTTGAGCGCCCCCTTCGATATCCATCAGGATCTCTTGAAGAATTTCCGCCATCCGCTTGTTATCTATAGTCTCGGAAAGGATAGAAATTCCCTTTGCGATTGGGATCCCAGCCTCTGAAAAGGAGGCCAGTTGTCGAGTAACTTGGAGCAAAACTTCCATAGATACTGGGTGACCAAACTCCATGTCATACCAATGCTTTTTATTTGCAAGCGCAATGCTCGATATTCCGTCGCGCTCCAAGATATAGCGAGCTTCGATACGGGTCTTCGAAGCAAGAACGCCCGAAATCGGAGAGCCCTGAACATCGATACCCTGGTAGGTGTACTCACTTAATTCTGCCTCGTGAGAAGCAGAACGCTGACGCATTACTTTGAATGAAGACCTGTGATTAAGCACTGTCACGGGACACCGCCAATGTTAGGGCTTCATCCAGAGTTGTAATTCCTTCTGAGGCCAAGCGAATTGCTTCAAATTCCATCGAAGTCATGCCTGACTCCATCGCATGCTTTCTAAAGAGGGTTGGTTGCGGGCGAGTGACCATGAACTCACTCAAGAACTCATTGGATTCCAGAATTTGGAAGGCGGCGATACGCTCGCGGTAACCGGTATTTCGACAGGCTGAACATCCCCGCCCTTTTCGCAGTAAATCAGCGCCAAGGTTGTGTAAGGCAAATATCTTTCGCTCTGCTGAGGTCGCGGAGTAAGGTTCGGCGCATTCTTCACAAATACGACGGAGCAAGCGTTGTGAGATAGCTCCACGGAATGCCGAAGCCAACAAATGCGCCTCGATATCCATCTGGATCAATCGATAAATCGCGCCCACTGCGTCCGTTGCGTGGATCGTGCTGAAAACCAGGTGTCCGGTAAGTGCGGCCTGGACAGAAATCCTGGCCGTCTCTACATCGCGAGTTTCGCCAACCATGATGATATCTGGATCTTGGCGAATAACTGCTCGCAGTTGCACAGCAAAGCCGGCGTCATTTGCCTCGTGAACTGGAATCTGAGTAATTCCAGGAACCACATATTCCACTGGATCTTCAATGGTGACAACATTCTTGTGAGGAACCGCAACGATTTTGAGAGCGGAGTGGAGTGTCGTTGATTTTCCGCTACCGGTCGGCCCGGCAACCAGGATTAAACCATTATTAGCGGAGAACATTCTCTCGAATACCACTAACTGACTCTTGCTCATCCCAAGCTCGGAAAGTTCCACCGTTGGGCGAGAGGAATCAAGCAATCGTAGTACTACTTTTTCCCCATTGATGGTCGCGACGGTCGCAACTCGAACATCGACCTGGCGACCCTGAAAACTTGTGGTGAAATTGCCATCTTGTGGACGGCGACGCTCCACAATATTCATCTTTGCCATTACTTTTACTCGGCTTACAAGAGCAGCAGCTAATCTTGGTGGATACTCAGCATAATTAGTCATCCGCCCATCAATGCGCGCACGGACTAAGAATTTATCTTGATACGGTTCGAGATGTATATCGCTGGCACGCTCAGATATCGCTTGATCAATTATCTGCTGCACCAAGTCAGAAATTGGCGCGTCATCAATATCAACAAGCGAGATAGCGTGATCCAGTAGATGTGACATCAGCCGACCAGTATCTCCGCCCGACGATTATTCGCTCGTCCAGCGGCCGTGGCATTGGTACTAGCGGGAACATGAGATGCAAAACCATTGATCGTTATGTTTACATTTGGCAGCTTCTTTAAGATGTAAACATTTACCGCATTGGCACGTGCAATCGACAGCGCCTGGTTTTTAGCGCCACCAGTTGTGTCTGCATGACCATTGATAACTACCTTGGTAATGCCAACGCTCTTCATGGTAGCAATGAGACCATCAAGATTAGATTTTTCACTAGAACTTAGCAGGGCAGAATTGTCAGCGAAGTGCACCATATCTGCTGAAATCAATGCCTGTTGAGAGTATGCAGGAAGCACTTTGGTCGAGTAAGTCAACTGATGACCTTCAGATTCAATCTGCAAATTCTGCTTGAAACTGTTGATGGAGGTGATTGGAAGTACGCACGAAGTATGGTTTGTTGTGCACACCAACTTAGAACCCAGATAGAGGTTATAGAAAAGCACCTGAGAGGTGTTGGCGATCCAGGAAACCCTCGCACTATGTAGGTCGAGCAAGGCGAAAGAAGGATGCAAAACTGGGGCGGGATCTTCTTCGACTCCGATGAAAGATTGCACCAGCTTCTTATTGACGGTCGCAACTACAGGAACGGCGATCTGACCCGTCCATCCTTTGACCGCGGTAAATTTGATTCCAGTCTCAGTTATTACCAAATTTAGCTTGTTGGAAAGGGATGCGACGACTCCTTGAGTCAGCTGAAGAACGCTTCCAGAATCATGCGGAACCGAGATCTCTTTCGTCTGGAAAGTGATATCAGCAAACTTAGCAAAGAGAGCAACGCTCTGAATTTGCACCGCGCGCTGAGTAAATCTCTGGCCTACAGCCCGCTTAATTACTGGGCTCTTAGGGAGAATGATTGCCTGGGCCAAAGGTCCAGTTGCTACCGGTGGTTTCGTTGACGGAGCAGGAGGAGTTGACGGTTTTTTAGGTGGATCTAGTGGAGTTGGTGGGGTGTGATCTACCCAGATTGCATACAGCGTCGAATTCGCGGTTGGAGCATATGGACTCGTCACAGGTGTTCCCGTGGGAGTTGCGGCCCATCCAGAGAAGATGAAGTATCCATCTGTAGCTTCTGTTGGAAGAGTCGTAGTTGTTACTCCGGTGAGATCTGCGATTGGAGTTCCGTGACCCTGGGTGTTGAAATGAACCGTATATGTGGGTGTAACCGAAGTTGGCAGCGATGGGATGGAGGTAGAGGTGGCACTTCCCGTTGTGTAATTGGTGCGGTTCGTCGTAACAGTGACTGTTGAATATGTTGCTGGTAGTAGGCCGGTCACGGTAATTAGACCGCTGCTGCTAATAACAACTGAACCGCCAGCTGAATCAATTCCAGCCCAAGTGAAATCTGGGCTGTAGTTAGTGATTTGGAGTGTGAAACCATCGGTTGTTGATGTTGCTGCCCCAAACTCAGGTGTAAGGGATGCGGTTGATGGCGTAATGGTTAGGGCGAGAACGGGATAATCCACTGCATAGACAAATGTTTCGCCCGTAGTGTCATCTGCTACTGACACAGAAGATGGACCGTAACATTGAACCGAATAATCGCCGACATTTAGTGGCCCAGATGTAATCAAGGTTGTCGGAGTTAAAACGCTGGCAATATTGGCGCACTGAACAGTTCCAGAAAGGGTGCTCTCGGCTTTTGGAATTGCGACCGCCGACCCAGATGTATCGGTGAATTGAAACGAAAGTAAATAAGTCGGAAGCGCTGCCGACCCATAGCCCAGCAAGGTCGGGCCAGAAGGAGCCACAGAGATGGTTCCAGCGGAAACTGTTGGTCCTTTTTTAATCATTAAGTTGGAAGATCCGGGCGTAACCGCATTCAACGAAGCGGCACTTTTAAGGCTAGCTGGTGCAATAAAGATCCGCGATTTGTGTGTTGAATTCGTTGGCGGGTATTGATAAGCCCCAGCTACATTCACTTCAGCAGACACCAGGAGTAAGCCGCAAAGTGAGAGCGACATCAACGTTGTCACTGCAGGGCGAATCGATTTTATTTTTATTCTCATGCCCTATTTATAGTCGGAGGCGGTAACCCCGCTCAGTCATCTAGTGGACAATAATTGTCCAAGTTGGTCAATAAAAATGACCAGTTTGCAATTCCTAAATATTAAATGATCTTCTGGCGAAGCGCTTCCTGCGCAGCCGCACGGCGACCAGTCACATTCAACAGTTGGTACATCTTCATCGTCTCTTGGCGAACCGTTGAAACGCTATAGCCAAGGTCAGATGCAATTTCAAAATTGGTCTTTCCTTCAATCATTCCCTCAAGTATCTGCAGCTGGCGACCAGTTAAATTGCTGGTCCGCACTGTTTGTGAAGAAGATCCATTGAATGAATCGCGGATAGATGCATAATCAGATCCAATTTCTGGCAGAACGTTGGTCGTCTCTTCAGTAAGAGCGCGGCTCTTTGAAGTTAGATTTACGAAAAGTGCGATTGCGATTCCAATATGAGAGGCAAGGAGGCCGATCTCATCAGTTTTACGCTGCGGTAAGTCAAAACCGATAGAAAGCGCACCAGAAACTATCCCTCGTGACCTGAAGGGAATTACCACCGCAGTGGAGTTACGATTCCAATAGAACGCCTCTTGGCATCCAAGTAACTTGGAAAAATCATTGGTGCTTTGACGCCATTGCGCCGGGGTCAAAGTCTTTGATGCATGTCCCACTGACGATATGTAGCCGTAATCTGAAAGAACGGTCAGCGAATCATCGCTATCAAATTGCACAATTTTGCTCTTTGAAGGCTGGTACTGGTGAAGATAAGCGAGCACAATGCCGCGACAAATATCATCCAATTTTGGCTCACTATTTAACCAGTCAAGCAAGCTTAAAACTGAGAGCGAGAAGGAGTTAGTCTCAGGTGAATCGCTTAGGCTACGGTTACGTGGAGTAATGAGATTCACCTCCCAGCCTTAAATTCACATTAAACTCACATCTTGTGAGGCTCTAAGGATGACACATATACCGAATGCCCACAAATAGAAAAGCGAGTGTAAGCACTAATTACACCTTTGTGATTCAGCGTAATTCACATTGAAAACCTAGATACCTGCAATATTTCTAAATATTTCTTTAGATTTTCCCCCTAATTTCCCAGAAAAGCTCCATAAATTTCTCAATTCGGTCATTCTCCGGCCAATAATTTTTGACCACTTTCAGAGCTTTTAGACAATAAATGAACACTTCGTGAGGGTGCTGTTAGTTATAAATCTCCCATGACTAGTTTCCCTGCGCGATCTTTAGGAGTTTCCATGCACAAAAATCGTAAGCCAGCACGAGTGCAAGCGTTCGCATTGCTCGTTGCTGCCGCCACCATTTTTAGTTCGCAAGGAGCTGCTAGCGCACTCGCCCCGGTCCACGCCAGGGTAACTACACCGATTACTCAGCCAGGTGTGGTTCATCTTTCTGCGCTACCTTCACCAATAAAACCAAAGGCGGCAAGCCTCTTCTCTATGGCCGCGATGCCTGGAATGAGTCCGCTCTCACCTTACGCACCAACAACCGGAGTTCCCGATTTCTTTGGAACGCCTGATGCAGTTTCCGGTTACCCAGTTGGAAACTTTGCAAATAGTCCGCTGCCAACTAGCGTATTGATTCAAGGCGCCGGAACTGGTGCGATGTATATCGCCGAGTACTACCCAGTCGGTGACCCACTTGTTGGACTGATTAAGAAATTCGATATGGTCAACCCGGGAACTGGCTACGACACCAACACCATAGTTTCAGTCATTGGCGGTGGCGGCTATGGAGCGCGCGGAGGAACCCTGACATTTGATAACACGGGTGGAATTACTTCAATCGCAGTTGCTAACCCAGGAAGCGGATATGGCTCTGCAAACGGAATTCGCAAGTTTGTACAAGACCTGCCCGATCTCGCCGTAGCGACACCTGCACACATCGCTGCAGTGAAAACTTTTGGAAATCCAAATTTCATTCCAGCCTCGGATACATATGAAATTGCTGCAATTAGAACCCAATGGCAGTTCAGCCCAGATTTAGGAATGACCGAAGTCAATCTCTACGCACAAGTTGACGCAACCTACGCAGGAACAAATTGTCCAACAGGTGAACTAAATTGGAAGTATCCAGATGGTTCATTTATAACAAATGGAGCCGGCCAAAATGTCTGCTTCGTTCAGACAAATTTTAACGCTGCGACCAAGGCGCTAGCGCCATTTAGCTATCTTGGACCAACTATTGTTGCAAACCAAGGTGTTCCAGTCCGCGTTACATATGACAACTATCTACCGTCAGGCAATTTAGCCTGTACGACAGCTGGCGGAACCGTTAAATTGAATGTGACCACAACCGTGATGAAGTGCGGTGGAGATTTGTTCTTGCCCGTTGATGCCGCGGTGATGGGAGCAGGCGAAGGCCCAAATGGTGGTTTCTACTCAACAAACCGTTCGACAATACACTTGCATGGTGGAGTAACGCCTTGGATAAGCGATGGAACGATGGATCAATGGGTTAGTCCTGCCTCGTCCCAAGAGCAATATCCAGCAGGCGTAAGCACTCGCTATGTTCCAGATATGTGGTACACCAAGAGTGGTGCGCCAATCAACGCTTGCTATGGATACATTTACTGCTACACCTCTAAAACCAGCACCGGCCTTTATGTTGGAGGCGATACGAAAGCGGTACCCACCAACTTCCAAGCTGATGCTCCTTCAGCCTTAACGTATCCATCCACCAATCCAGGTAATGGACGTATGACTTTTTATTACACAAATCAGCAGACAGCTAGATTGATGTTTTACCATGATCACACCGATGGTATTACCCGCCTGAATGTCTATTCAGGGCTTGTAGCGGGCTTTTTATTGCATGACACTCAAGAGGGCAATGTGATGGTCGCTGCGGGTATTCGTGCCTTAGCTGCTCCAAACGTAGTTAATACCGCTCAAGAGAAGGTCATTGTCATTCAGGACAAGACATTTGTGCCCGCACCTTCACAACTTAAATTGCAAGATCCAACCTGGAACACCGCTGCATGGGGTGGTTATGGAAATATGTGGTTCCCTCACGTCTACGAACCAAACCAAAATCCAGCGCTCAATCCATCAAATAGCACATCTCCGGGTGCAGCCCCTACTGGACGATGGGACTACGGCCCATGGTTCTGGCCAGCGGTCACAACAGAGATGTTTGGCCCAGTTTCCAACCCTCTTTATACCGGCGTGTGCAAGACGATGGTTCCTTCCTGTGAAAATATAACGAATCCAGGAACTCCCAATGTCTCACAGACACCAGAAGCCTTCAATGATTCGATGACGGTCAACGGGGTCTCGTATCCGATTATGCATGCAGCGCAAAAGGTTTATCGCCTCCAGATCCTAAATGGCAGCGATGATCGATCTCTCAACCTCAGCATTTACTATGCAAAATCAACTCCCCCTTCAGGTGTGAGCTATGTTCCTTCTGCAACCGATCCCTCGAATACCGGTTGCGCCACTGCGCCAACAGTCATGTGGGCTTCAGCTAACGCAACAACCCCTGCCTGTGGTGATCTAGGTGAAGTTTCAATGGTCCCAGCAATTCCAAATACACCTGGCACACAAGGTCTGGTATTCCCAGATCAACTTCAGAATCACTTTGGTGGAATGGTTCCAGATATGCGTACCGCAGGACCACCGATAGTAGAACTATCTTCTGAAGGCGGAGTTTTGCCTGACCCTGCAGTCTTCCCTGCTAGTCCAATTGGCTTCGAATTTAGCAACCAGATAATCACGGTGACTAACGTCAAAGAGCACGCCCTCATTCTTGGACCAGCACAACGTGCCGATATCTTGGTTGATTTATCCCAAGTTCCTTTGGGTTCAACTCTCATTCTGTATAACGATGCGCCAGCACCTTTCCCAGGTTGGGATCCCCGTTTTGATTACTTCACGGGACAACCAGATCAGACCGCATCAGCTGGTGCCCCAACAATAATTTCCGGTTACGCTCCAAATACCCGCACAATTATGCAAATTAAAGTTGACCAAGCAGGCACACCTGGCGCGTCAATATTTGACTCAACGGGTGCAGTCATTGCCGGGCTCACAGCAGCAATCCACACGGATTACAAAAACTCACAAGATGCACCGGTTGTACCCCAAACTGGATACAACGCTGCATTAGGCACCAATACGCTCACTAATACCTACCCAAACATCGGTGATAATTCAGCTGTCGTAACTTCAACTGGAGTTGCCGCGATCTCGGTAAATCAAAACACTTTGTTGTCAGGGCATGGAACCCCACAGGTTCTTATTGGAGATCAAATCAGTCCGACAACTCTTGAAACTCAAGGTGGAAATGGCAACGGGGCCAGAGGCCTGGTATCTATTGCTCCATCAGACGGTATCGGAAGCATCACTCCCGGTTCAACCACGTATACAACTGCCCCAACCGTAACAAGCATTACCCCTGCCCAAGCATCTAACGGCAGAGCTGCCGTAATTGCGACGAGTCTGAGTGGCTCTGGTGACCTAGCTGGCGCCAAAGTTGCAACGAATTCAGGTTATACAACGACGCCGAATGTCACGGTCACAGGTGCTGCTCGAGTACCTGCAGTCGCAACTGCAGTTCTGGCGCCGACAAATATTGCAAGTTTCTCGGTCGCTTACGGCGGACTCTTCACCAAGACGCCAAATGTCACAATTACCGGCCCAACTGCGATCGGGGATGTGCAAGCGGCGAACGCAGTTCTGGCACCTACTCCATTGTCGGCAATTACGGTGGTGAATGGTGGGCTCTATACCAGTGCACCAGTTCTTACTATTACTGGCAGCACGGTAGGCACCGCTTCAGCAACGGCATTCTTGTCGACCTCGGTCGCCTCTTTCACCGTTAAAACAGCAGGTTCATGCTCCATAGTCGGCGCTTATAACGCCGCCACGGAACATTTCAACGTTATCCTCACTGGAGGAGGGTTCGGCGGATCTACCCCAACTGGAAGGGCGCTTGCTACTGCAGTCGGAAATGCCACAGTTGTTGGAACGACAGTAACCCTGCGATCCATCACGGTGGTACTTGGCGGGGCTACATATTCATCTTCGCCAACGGTAGGCATCACGGCCACTGGCATGACCTGCGCAAGTCTCCCTACAGCCACGGCTAAGCTCACGGCGGCACCAATTGCCGGCGTAAAACTCAATCCTTTGCAGTTGGGAACTTTCACAGCTGATCCGATTATTTCGGTAGCTGGTACTGGTGGAGCAACCTTCGCTTCTGTCCTACAGCCATCACCAGTCGCAAATATTGCCTTCACAAATGGTCGTATCAATGACTTCATTGGGACTCCAACAGTCACCTTTGATATTCCAAGTGCCGCCTCTGTACTGGCTGTCCTTAAACCAACTTCGGTCGCTTCAATCACCTTCGATCCGGGTACCGGACTTGGATATGCAACCCCGCCAACCATTGTGATCGATGCACCGTCGAGCGTGAATGGCGTGACAGCACTAGCTACTGCCGTAATGGGCACTGGCACCCTGGTGTTTACAATTCTAGATGCAGGGGCCGGCTATGCAGCAGGTACCCATGTAGTTCACCTATCCGATGGAACCACTGCCACGGCTCTGACTGGGGCTAACCAATTGGCAATAACCGTATCCAACCCTGGTACTGGTTATTTGACTGCACCTACAGTTGAGTTGTTATATCCAGATGGAACTACAGATCTAACATCTGCAACAGCGACACTTAGTACTCAAAATGTCACCCTGAACTTCCACTACACCGGAATTCAGGAACTCTTTGAGCTGACCTATGGTGGTATGGATGCGATTATGTCTTCGGAACTTCCGCTGACAAACTTCAATACCCAGACAACACTTCCTTGGTCTAGCGTTGATGCGCCTACGGAAATCATCAACACGAACCTACCTAATGAACTGACCGCTAGTGGTGGTCAGCCTGTGGATGCCCTTCCAGATGGAACTCAAATCTGGCGCTTTACCCACAACGGTGTTGATACTCACTTCATCCACTTCCATATGTTTAACGTGCAAGTCCTGGCCATCCTTGGCTGGGATGGAACTAACCAACCACTACCAGCCTATGACTTGGGTTGGCGTGACACTGTTCAGATGGATCAATTAACAACGGTTTATGTGGCCTTGAAGCCGATCGTTCCGATCATCCCTTGGCAGATCCCTAACAGCATTCGTCCATCATCTCCTTCAGAGACGATGTTTGAGGCAAACGGCACAACGCCAATCACTACACAAGATCCAATGATGTCCGCCTTCGATCCTCTCAATAATGGAGTGACTGCGACCAATGAGCTCGTTAACTTTGGTTGGGAATACATGTTCCACTGTCACATCTTGAGTCATGAAGAAGGTGACATGATGCGTCCGATTGTCGTTGGAGTTGTAATGACTGCTCCATCAGCTGTATCCACGCAATACGTGCCATACAAGGCCAAGGTAGGAACAACCCCTGCAGTCCTTGCTCATGTCGCTGTCACCTTCGTGGATAACTCGGTCAACGAAACTGGCTTCATACTCCAGCGTCGCGCACTGGCAAGCGATCCTTGGGTCACCGTCTTCGCTGCAAATCGACCAGCACCTAAGTGGGACAACCTTCACCAGTTGATTATTGACCCGGGTCTATCTACTGGCACGACAGAGACGTTGACAGATTCTGTACCCAGAACTGACACGACTACTTTCGCTACAGGCAAGAGCTATCAGTACCGCGTGATTGCAATAGATGAAGTGGGCAGAACCGATCTCGGCTCCTTCCCATCTTCACCTGTGCAGTCAGATCCATCTAACCTCGTATATGTCAAGATTTAATAGGGAGCAGAGAAAAATGACGATCAATACCGATGCATCGCGTGGCAAGAAACTACTTAAAGTGGTCCTTGTCGGTGCCCTCATTTCGACAACTGGCTTCCTAAGTCAATCTGCTTATGCAGGTACAACTGTCACGACACCTATGGCTAGCAATATGGTGATGCCTAAGGCGGCGGCTCCTAAGGCTGATCCAGCGAAAGCGGCGGCCCCTAAGGCCGCCCCCGCAAAGGCGGCGGCACCTAAATCTGCCGCAAAGGTTTCATATACAGTGGGGCTTGGTTCCAAGTATTCACTAGTAAATGCAGCTATCTCATTTAGCTTAAAGAGTGCTCCGAATAAACGAACTGCTATTGGAAGTTACAAGACGGATAAATCAGGAGTTGTTAAATTCTCTTACAGTGGAACAATTCCAAATACTGCAACAATTTATTTCGTAGTCAAAGGGAAGGTGACGCGTTCTTTCTCAGCCGCACTCTTGCGTCTAGTTACGACCCCAACTCAGGCTGCACCTTTCGTTGAGCCAACGCCTACTCCGACTTTGATACCGGTCCCCGTTGAGCCAACACCTACACCTACCCCTACACCTACCCCAACGGCCGCGCCAGTTCCAACTGATACGCCTACCCCAACGCCTACCCCAACGCCTACCCCAACGCCGTCAAGTAGCGTTACAACACCATCTGCACCACCACCACCAGTTATCATCATCGTCACACCACCACCTCCGCCACCACCACCTCCACCACCTCCTGTTTACATATATGCACCGAATATCGCGATCTCACTGAACGCCCCTGTCGTCTTGAATCAACTTTCGACATTTCCACCATATACAGTCAATAACAGTGGTGGATCAGTTCTCTCGTATTCATTGAGTCCAAGCGCCCCGGCTGGCACCACATTCGATCCCGTGACAGGAGTACTAAGCGGAACCGTCACAGCCGTACAGGCCGCAACGACTTACACGATTACAGCAACTAATCTCTCTGGGCCATCGACTGCAACCTTCTCGTTGACAGTACTGCCTGGCGCACTTCAACAGATTTCATTCCCAACGCCAAACGCGATGCGAGTCGGAGATCCAGACCAAGTGCTTAATGCCGCAAGTGACAGTGGATTGCCAATCACCTATTCGGTCTTGAACAGTAGTAGTTCGGTCTGTTCGATCGTGAATGTATCCGGAACTTCGGTCGTGCATGCAATTGGTGCAGGAACTTGCTACATAGATGCCAATCAACCGGGTGACTCCACCTATGCCGCAGCTTCGATGGTTGAAAAAATCTTCACCGTTGTTGCACTTGCACCAAGTGTTGCAACTTACTTAGTCACTATTGATTTCAATGGCGGCGTTGATCCAACAGGAAGTTCTGTAGGAATAAATGAGACAGTGCCAGTTGGTACCGTTATTACACTTCCAATCCTGACAAATGATCCATCCCCAAGTTATACCTGGGCGATTGGTGATGTATCCGGTCCCGTCGTAACTGGTCCAACCGTAACCGTTACGGGTGACTTGGTCTTGGTAGCAGTATGGGCTTAATCAAAGCCCGATCTCGCTCATTGGTAGCAGTCCTAGCGCTAATCCCGCTGGGACTGCTACCAACAACCTCGAGTGCTACAGATTTGATTACCCAATTAGATAGCGCGGTCATCAGTATGCATGACTACAGCGTCATTAATGGGCAAATCACCACTAAAGCCACGGATGCAACCGTGCAGGCAGCTGTGTCAAAGATGAATCGCCAATTATTTACCATCAAAACTAACCTCACAACATTTGATACAGCGGTAACTCAAAGTTGGAAATTTTTAAGTCCAAAAGCGAATGGTACCTATCCAGCTCGAGAAACTATGCGACAGTTCGATTTAACTGCATTTGCATGGTACAGCTATGAACTCAATGCACAGAAAAAAATAGTTGAATGCTTTAAGAATACTGCCACAAGCAAACAGTGTGTCTTGAAATTGAAGGCCAAGAATAAGAAGGTCGAACTCGCAAAATACAGCAAGGTGACCGCGCAGCTCAATATCATTGAAAAATGGCGGGTCATCGCAAAGCGATAACCGAGAGCCCCACCTCGAATAGCTTCGGAGGTAGAGTCAGCAAAGCGATAGGCTTCTGATTCACGAAGTGGGGGCAAGAATGGACGAAAATCCCGCCATTGATATGGCAGCGCCGCTAGCGGTCAGACTTCGCCCTGCCACCATTGAAGAGCTATTGGGCCAACAACACCTGCTCCAATCTGGATCGCCACTTATGCGCTTGATTCAAGGTGAAGCAAAGCACATCACCAGCGTCCTGCTTTATGGTCCCCCAGGTAGTGGAAAAACCACCCTAGCCAAAATGATCGCTCACTCTGATTCTCGCGAATTCGTCGAACTTTCGGCGGTCAGTTCCGGTGTGGCGCAGGTCCGCGAAATGTTGACTCAAGCCGAAGAGAGATTGCTCAAGGAGAAGAAGGAGACAGTCCTTTTTATTGACGAAGTACACCGCTTCTCTAAGGCGCAACAAGATGCTTTGCTTCCCGGGGTTGAAAACAGATGGGTGACCCTCGTTGCGGCCACCACCGAGAATCCCTCTTTTTCCATCATCTCTCCCCTGCTTTCACGCTCTATCGTTTTAACTTTGCGCGCGATACCTGACGCGGACATCCAAATGTTAATCACGCGAGCCATCTCTGATCCTCGGGGCTTGAATGGTGAAGTGAGCATTTCATCGCAAGCCCTGGGCTCGTTGGTGCGCCTTGCTGCAGGAGATGCACGGCGAGCGCTTACATATCTAGAAGCAGCCGCAGGAGCAGCTGATGGTGAAATTACAACCGAATCTTTAAGCCGCGCGGTTGACCGCGTGATCGCAAAGTACGATCGTGGCGGTGACAATCATTACGACGTCGCTAGCGCATTTATTAAGAGTATTCGTGGATCTGATGTCGATGCTGCGCTGCATTACCTGGCGCGAATGCTGGAATCTGGTGAGGATCCACGTTTTATTGCGCGGCGGGTGATGATTAGCGCCAGTGAGGATATTGGCCTGGCCGACCCTGGTGCGCTGGGCTTAGCAGTAGCGGCGGCCCAAGCGGTGGCAATGGTTGGAATGCCCGAGGCGCGCATCATTCTCGCCGAAGCTGTTACATATTTAGCCTGTGCGCCAAAGTCCAACGCCGCCTACCTCGCCATTGAATCGGCACTGGCTGACCTACGCGCCTCAAAGGGTGGCGCAGTTCCCCCACATTTGCGAGATGGAAATTCTGGGGCGCTGCGAGATATCCAAGTCAACGCCGCCCGAGAGAAAGACTCCTACATATATCCCCATGATTTAGCAGCGGGAGTCGCGGGGCAGCAGTACCTGCCCGACGATCTGGTCGGCACCGAGTACTACAACCCAACCAGCCATGGTTATGAAGCGCGAGTGAAGACCGCGCTAGATGTGATTCGCAAAATGCTCAAAGGCAAGGCCTAAAGTTCCAGCCCTTTAGAGCCCAACCACAGCACTCTTATGCTGCTACGACGTAAGCCTTTGGAGTCACTGCCAATTTCTTCTGAAAAGAAGCTTTCACTTTAGCGATGAATGTGATTACTACCGAAATCGACGAAACCTGGCTAAAGATGCCGTTCGCAGAGTTGCTAGCAACTACCGAGCAGGTGCCAGCCGTCGTGCGGCTCACTTTCATTCCAGAGACAGTGCAACCGCTCGAGGTAGTCACAACAGACCTCGTCCCCGCAACAGACCCACCTGAAGTCCTCACTGTAAATGCAGTCCCTACAACGCCCACCAGGGCGGCATTAGATATCAACAAGGTTGGTTGACCTTGAGTAATTGCAACTGTCTTAATCACGTTTGGAGCAGCCGTATAAGTGATATCTCCAGCTTGGGATGCGGTCACCGAACAGGTACCACCAGCAACAGCGTTAATTATTCCAGCGATGATGGTGCAGATCGAAGCAGGCGTCGCGACAAACGTCACGGGATACAAAACTCCAGCGTTACTAACAGCTACTAAACTTTGATTACTCCCGCCTACTACCATCGCAACAACTGCGTTGAATGCAATGACTTGACTAATTTTTGTGAATGTAAAAGTTAAAGCAGCAGACGAGACGGCTGAATAGATTCCATTAGCTGCTTTTGTAGCAATGACGATACAAGTTCCTGCCTGAGTGGCAGTCAAAGTAGTGCCCGCTAGAACGCACATTGAACCTAGCGTTCCCGCTGTTCCTCCAGAGATCACATAAGTCACTGCACCAAGCCCGGACCCACCTGAAGTTGCCAAGGTGAACGAGGACTTAATATTTGTACTTAATGTCGTGCTTGAAACCGCAAGCTTAGCTTGAGCGGTTAATCCCGTGAAGGTAAAGGTGACTGGTGCAGATGATGATGCTAGATACAAACCACTCGCCGCTTTTGTCAAAATCACAACGCACGTTCCAGCCGTTGTGCGGCTAACGGTAGAACCACTAATAGTGCAACCCGCGCTGGTAGTGGTGAATGCATAAGCACCAGTGCCGCTTCCACCGTTCGCAACGAGAGTTCCTGTGCTACCCAGTTGAATGCTCAGATTCGTACTCCCGATGGTTACTGCCGGAGATTGAGTTACTGCAGTGAATACGAAGGATACGGAACTAGATGTGGTCCCCAAGTAAGTTGCATCGCCCGGATTTGCGGCGGTTACAACGCAGGTGCCGATCTGAGTGCTCGAAAGAATATTGTTGTTAGTTCCTCCAAGTGAGCAACCGGTTCCGCTAACTGAATAGGTGGTAATTCCAGTTCCGAACCCACCTGAGGCGGATAAAGTAACCGAGGTGTTGGCGGGATTGTTAAGAACAGAATTCGAAACCAAGAGCTTTGATTGCGCGGTCTTTGAACTCACCACAACTGGAGATCCATTGCTGCCAGAGCTGTAGCCGGTGCGAGATGTTGAGATGCTCAAAGTCGAGGAGCTTCCGGGAGCAAGTGCGCTCACCGTCACTAGACCAGTGCTGCTGATGGTGATGACTCCTGCTGCAGAGTTACTTCCACTCCAGGTGAAGGCAGGGTCGTAATTAGTGATCTGCATCGTGAAGCCATCGATCGTTGGTGTTGCTGTGGCAAAGGCAGGGGTAAGTGCGGTGAGAAGTGGAGCGGGAAGGATCTGCAAGGAGAGTGGACCGCTGCTCACTGAAGGATAACCAGGAGAAGAGGCGCTAACCGTCAGAGAGATTGGTCCAGCAGGGGTAGTGGGATCAACAGTGCCGCTAATAACACCACTTTGAGAATCAAGGGTGAGACCAGCAGGCAAGGTGCCAGAGGTGATCTGATAGGTAATTGCCTGCGAGCTAGCGATGGCATCGCTCAAGGTTTGAGCCAACAAGAAATCGCTATAGCTACTACCAGCGGTAGCTGGGATCAAGGTGAGGTCTGTATAGACGATAGAGAGGATGGGCGCTGGAGTGGTGCGAGGACAAGTGATATCGCCTGGAACTCCTTGAATAAGAACAGAAGCACCTATCGTTAAAGTATCTGTCGCCAATACACGGCCAGTGAGTTGAATGCTCGCTCCAAGAGTTGAAGTGCCGCGATCGATGAAGTTTCCAGCCAGAATTGCCGAAGCGCCAAGTGTCGTGTCTCCACCTGCAAGACCGGCAACCCAATAGACATTTTGCGCAAGCGCTCCATTAGCAAGGTTGATAACTACTGATGCACCAACGGTAAAGGCGTTGGCAACGAGAAAGTAGAATTTCGCATGTGGGTCGCCAGCGGCATCCAGGGTAATAACCGAACTGGCAACAATATTGAGTGCAGCTGGAGCAACATAAACTCCAGGGCTGAAGCTACCTAGAGGCAGCGTTCCCGAGTTGCTGGAAGATAAATCTGCGGTTTGAAGCGGAGTGCCAGAAGAAGCCATGGAATTTAATTCATTAAGCGCATATCCCAGATCGGCCACGGCTGTGACGTGAGCGGCGTTATCTGGCTCATTGGTGAGGGTTCCGGATTCGCTGCTAGCCAATCCCGCCAGTTCGACTGCTGAGTTATCTCCCACCAACGCACCTTGATAATTAGATGTGAAATTGGTCGAAGCTCCATTCGTGATGATATTTGCAAGAAGCATGTAGTTTCCCGTCGAGCACAGGCTGGCGGAAGGGGTTGCGGCGATTGCGGGGTTCAGCCCTGATAGCAAAGTCGCCGAAATAACCGATAATGCGACTATAACTCGCCCTAAAGCACCTTTAGATAAGAACAATTTTGAATTCCTTAATAAGTATATTTCGTTCATCTACAGGCTCAAGACTAGGAAGTAGCTCTTCGAAAAGTCTGGACTTACTCCTTATAGTCCGTACTAACCTCTCATCAAACTGGCATTTAGGATGCATATTAAAGAGATAGACTGAAGTAAAGATTCAAAGAAGAGCCAAAGTTTTGCTGCCAAACTCCGTTTATCTTTGTTAAGAGATGAGCACCAATGCACACCCAGAGGATCCTTGAATTCTCCACTTTTCTAGCCCGTCAGCCCAAGTCCTACAACGAGATAGCCAGATTCTTGGCAATGAACACTTTTTCTGAAGAGAAATTTTCAGCTGTTAGTTTGAGTGAGTTGATCGAAACGGGTGACCTCTGTCCAATTGGCGGGTTTGGTTGGGCATCTGGTGAATACGAAGCTCTCGAAATTCAACCGATTCAGAGCGATCATCCTTTGTGTGTAGCAATTCGAGATAATGACATCATCACAGCAAAATTGAATGAAGGATTACCAAATTCGCGCAATCAATTGGCCGAGGCCGAAGGCCATCCTGATTGGTCGACAGTCGTGGCTATACCTGCCCATCCGATTGGTGGGATCTCACTCTTCTCTTCTCTTGAGATACTACCTACTGAAGCTTTAAGAGTCTTCTTCATCGCCATTGGATCGTTGCTTGGACTTTATGCAAGCCGACCCCCAAGAGATTTGGTTGAAGTCGCTTTGAACGTGAAGAAGGAAATCGACCTTCCAGCGATTCCACTCTCTGATCGCCAATTAGTAATTGCTGGATTACTCGAACGCGGGTACAACAACGCCGAAATTGGCTTGGAGATTGGCTACAGCGAATCCTTAATCCGCCAAGAGACCGTTGCCATCTATAGAAAATTGAATGTAACAGGTCGCAAGGCGATGCAAGCAATTCGGACTCTCCACTTAGAGAACCATCCTGACTTAGAGATCATTCAATAGTCCGCAGCTTCCTGGGAGATAAAAAATTGACTCCTGCCTCACAAGTTGCTCCTTTCAGACTCCTGCCTACCGCGATATGTGGCCTAGAACACCTCTACTCCGCGAGGAAGATCACTAGAATTTCAAGCCACTAGTCGCGAAATGAACAAGGGAGTTCTATGAGCAGCACCAGCCCGGGCTATGGAATAACTATCCGTATTGATACCGATATGAAGATAGCGCCTACCTCCCTGATTCCTGCAGCTATCGCCGCTGCTGGCGGAACTCTGACTGCATTGGATGTTGTTGAGTCGACTCAAGACCGAGTGACCATCGATGTCACCTGCGATGCCATCGATGCCGATCATGCAGAAGTAATTACAGAAGCGATCAAAGCCGCTTCGCCTTATCTGGTAGTACGCAATGTCAGTGATCGCACCTTCCTGCTTCACCTGGGTGGAAAATTGGAAGTTCACTCGAAAGTCCCTTTGAAGAATCGTGATGATTTGTCTCGCGCCTACACGCCAGGTGTTGCGCGAGTTTGCTTGGCAATTGCAAAAAATAAGGCCGATGCCAGGCGCCTTACTATTAAGCGAAATACCGTAGCCGTGGTCTCTGATGGTTCGGCAGTCCTTGGCCTGGGAAATATTGGGCCAGAAGCCGCCATGCCAGTGATGGAGGGCAAGGCGGCGCTCTTCAAGCGCTTTGCCAACGTGGATGCCTGGCCGATCTGCCTGGACACCCAAGATACCGAAGAGATCATCCGCACCGTGCAGCTAATTGCACCAGGTTTCGGTGGAATCAATTTAGAGGATATCTCCGCTCCCCGCTGCTTTGAAATTGAGGCTCGCCTCAAAGATTTGCTGGATATCCCGGTCTTCCATGATGACCAACATGGCACTGCGATCGTCGTTTTGGCTGCGCTCATTAATTCACTCAAGATTGTGAAAAAGAATCTCTCCGATATCCGCATTGTTCTTAGCGGAGCTGGTGCTGCCGGAAACGCCATCATTAGACTTTTAATAATTCAAGGTGCTACAAATATCATCGCGTTTGATTCTAAGGGTTCTATCCATAAGGAATCTGCTCGCCCCAATGCCATGCGCGAGTGGCTCATTGATAACACCAACCCCGATAATCGAAATTGCACCTTGCCCGAAGCATTGGTCGGGGCAGATGTATTTATTGGAGTAAGTGCTCCAAATATCCTTAAAGAGGCTGATATTGCTGCGATGGCTCCAGATTCAATTGTCTTGGCCCTGGCAAATCCAGATCCCGAGATCGATCCTGTCTTGGCAAGCAAGCATGCTCGCATCGTTGCGACCGGTCGTAGTGACTATCCCAATCAAATCAACAATGTCCTGGCCTTCCCTGGAATCTTTCGTGGGCTCTTAGATGCAGGAGCTACGAAGGTAACTGACGAGATGCTCGCCTTAGCCGCAACAGCGATCGCCGGATGCGTAAGTGATGAGCAACTCAATGCCACTTTTATTGTTCCCAGCGTCTTTGATCCAGCGGTAACCCCTGCGGTTGCTCATGCGGTCACATCGCTGGCCAAGGCAGCGAAGAGCGCTCAGGCTTAAAGTTTCATCACTGGCGTCATGGCTCGCGACATCTTGAGCAGGTCGGCGTAGGAAAGTCCCGATACTAGGACTTCTATCGATGTTGCGTGCAAGAGTTTTGTCGCCTTGGTCTTCCACATGGCATATCCGCCATAGTTGTGAATATCGCCTGTCTTGCAATTCTTCCACTGCTTAGTAATTGCTGGATTGCAAAATGCGACGATCGTTGCCTTGGAACCATTTATCGTCGCTGTTGCGACCTTCACTCCAATTCCAGGATTTGAGCACTGCACCGCAGCATCCGTTTCGAGAAATTGCACAGATCTTTGCTCTCCATATATTGCCGCCAACCACTGCTCATTCTTGGCGCCACAACTTAGTAATTTGAAAGAATTTAAGATCAAATCCCCAGTAGAACCGGGCTGCCAAATTTGATAGCTTAATCCGGCTTGAGCATCTATATATTTATTACCGGACCCCATTGCATTAGCTGAACTGAACGAACTAGAAAGTAATATCAAAGGGAGCATCGCGCTAATAATTCTCTTTCGCATATATCGATCGTACCCTGCTCACAGATTTGCTCCATAAAGAAGAGCAGGTGTTCTTGGTTACCCCTTAGATAGTGATAACAAGGTCTTGAGCGTGAGAATCTCACCTCTTTCGATTAAGATTTTCTTCTCGATCTTCGCGGCTAATGCGAGAAAAACTGCTGCTGTGGTGAGCGCATCCCCGAGGGCATGATGAGGAGTATGGACCGCTAAATTCAATTTCCGCGCCAAGAATTCCAAAGAAGGTTCATGGCCAGTCTTCTTTTCAGCATAACCTGCGTACCGCGCTAGAGCGGCGGTATCAATCACTTCCTTGGGATACTTGTGATCATGGTGCTGCATGCGCTGCGAAAGGAAGGCCTCTTCTACCCAACTAGCGTGAGCTATTAAGTACTTGCCATCTATATAGGCAATCAAGTCAGGAATGACTTCCGCTGCAGATTTCGCAGACACTAGATCAATTCCGCGCAGACCATGAACTTCTATAGATGAGTGAGAAGGCTGTTGCAAGGGAGTGATCTCTTCATAAAAATTTCCGGCAGCCTTAAACCGACCATCAATTATCGTGACAGCACCCACCGATATAACTTCATCTTTCACTAGATCTAAACCGGTCGTTTCAACGTCCACCGCGCAGTACTTGTAATGGCGCCAATCCTTATCGAGTTTTCTCTGCAAAATGCTCATGGCAACCTCCTAATCCATTCGCTCTCTATCTTTGACTGAATCCCTGAAATTGCCCGGAAAGTCTCGCGCAGATGGCGGCGCGTTAAGGAGTCCAAAGAATCTGGAGAGATCCACGTTGTCGGGCGGCGTCCATCCCGAATAGCTGCAATCTCTTCATCAAAGACAAGTTGATGTATCCCAGTAAAGGCAGCGGTGAGAATTTCTGGCTCTTCGCCGAGTAGCAGGCCAGCGTCGCTGGCGCGATGGATGCGCTCCAATGTTCCCCCACGCACATCGCCTTGAACGATGGCCATCCAGCGGGCCAGTGATGCAATGGGAACTAACCCTCCCTCTTTGAGGTTTAGACCACCGCGGTTTTCTCCCCCCTGGTCCACAATGAAATTCTTTACAAATCCGATCGGGGGTTTCTTAGCCACTGCAAAGCGCAGCGCGTCAGAGAGATATTCGCGACTTCGTGTCGTCTCACGAATGTTCTCCATGATGGTTCTTCCCAAAATAGGTTGGGTAAGCGGTTGATTATCGGCAGCAATTGAGGAGAGCAGAAGTGCACCTACTCGAGATGGATCGGCTAGCCACGCGCTAGAAACTTCGATCCAGGCCGATCTCGATCTGCTAAATAGTGGGTTATCCGCGTTGGCTCCATTGGGACAACGTTCCAGGCCGCATTTTTCCATCAGTGCTAGGACGCGCTTGGCATTTTTTGTTATTTGGTCGGTCACATCATCTTTGCCATCTTGATCCGCCCAGACAATTGCGCTGTCTACATCCGATGCAGGTAGCGCTTCACCTCTCGCAATAGAGCCCAAGATCAACCAGGAGTGAGGTATGGGTTCATTCACCGAACTCGACAGCGTTAAAACTCGAGTCAGAATAGCGCTGACAATTGCCGACATTAGCCCTGCCACATGAAGTGACGGAATCCCATTGTCATGCAGTTCCACTAGGGATGGTTTAAGTAAAAGGGAAGCTGCCGCCAACTCATCGATATTTTGAGCGGATTCGATCGCAGCTCTTATCAACAAAGGGTTGCGAAGTTGTACGGATGAAAGATCCATCGCCCGAACCACACCCATGGGTTTTTCAAATTCATCGACAACTACCAGGTGGTGAACTCCCCGTTCGACCATCTGCAAGAAAGCCGCTGCCAACGTTATTCGAGAAGGGACAGTGATCAGTGGGAAACTCATGATGGCGCTTACGGGTGAATCGATTGAAAATTCTCCACTCCCCACTTTACTTCTAAAATCTCTATCGGTAACTAGTCCGACCCCTTTGCGAGATTCGATAAGTGCAAACGACTGTTCCGCCTGTGTCATCTGGTGTGCGACATCGCGGATCGAATCGCTATCTTTCGCCCAGAGGATTGCTCGCATATAGCGAGTAACGCTCGATTGCGCATCAGACATCAATGCACTGGCGGTTAGCCGATGGCGCGTAACAAAAGTTCCGAAATGGCCAAAATTAAGAGCACTGGGATCGGCGACAAGTGCACGGGGATCTGGGATGCGGTAACAGAGAGTGTCCTCTGCTGCGCGCACCGAATACTGTGGCGGTAAACCTGTCAGAACAGAGATATGGCCAAAGGCATCGCCAGAGTGGAGTTCGTCAATCACATTTCCTTTATCAAGCACTTCTACATGACCGGTCCGAACTATAAATAAGTGGTCAAGCGGTTCTGATCCAGCAGATACGATCACGGTTCCCATTACAAAATATTCGACTTCGATCTCTGCGGAAATCTTCTCCAAATCTGAATTGCCGAGTCCGCTAAATGGAGATTGTTTGGATAAGAAGTCTACGAACTCTTGCATCATCAACCTCCCGGTGAGCGCTTAGATCGCTGACTTATACCTAGAGTAATACCGATTCACTCTGCGCAATATGGGTTTCTGCAGACCTTTATGGACTGAGTATTCATTCCATAAAGCCTTTACTTAACTATTTAGTTAAGTGTAATTTATGGCTTCCAACGAGAGAAGGAAGACCTGATGGCTCAATTAATTGTTTCAGAAATGATTAGCGCCCCAGTATCTGCAGTCTGGCCATGGATCTCTGACATTACTAAGCACTCGCAATGGTCCCCCAAGCCATATGCCGTTCACTTGGATTCAGGAGTAAATGGTGCGGTTGGCAGCAAGTACAGCTCGGTGGGCTTTGTTCCCCCATCTGACAAGAACCATAAGAACGAGGTCGAAGTAATTGAGGTCGTGCCTAATTCAAGGTTTGTCTTTCGGGCCCACGATGAGAACGGCTATTTCATTAATACTTTTACCCTGCAAACGGTTGGCTCTTCCACCCAGGTCACATTCCAACATGACTTTCCCAAGATGAAAGGCGCCGGACGCATTTTGCTTCCACTACTACTTCCCAGCGTCGGCAAGAGAGATGCACAGGTACGGTTGGGAATGCTAAAAGCTAAAGCAGAAGGAAGGTAATTACTTCTTCACCTTAAACCCAAGTGGACACTTAACGATTACGGCCTTGAGAACCTTAGTCGTGGTCACACCGAGTACTGTCTTGACGCAGGTAAATGTTTTCTTGATTACAACGCCGGGCGCCAAGTTGATGGGTGGTGAAGCGGTAACCGTCACGGTAACAGTGACCGTTGGCGTAGGAATTGCAGCGGCTGAGGCAACTGCGTTGGCATATAAGGTATCAGCAGCTTTTTGAACTTTCGAGTAATAGTCAGCGATCGCCTGATTGGCACTGGATGTTAAATTTGCAAATTGCTGGTTTAAGTAAGCAGCAGCACTCGGAACGGTACCTGCTGCCGATGCATATTGGCTCTGTTCAATTTGCACTTGATTTCTTAACTGGTTTAGCGTGTTGCTGGCCCTAGATAAGGCGTTCTTGGCAGAGTCGCTCAACTGACCGCCACTTAAACTATTTAAAGACGATTGGACATTGCTAATCTGAGCGAGGTAAGCCGCAAAACCAGGAATCGAACCGAAAATTAACGGCGGTAGGTTGAGCGGCGCAAAATATGGAACAGTAATTCCACCTGGGCTTGTCACTGGACCTGGCGTAGGCTGAACGTTCGTTGAAGTACCAGTGGGATTAGGGGTCGCAGGAGTCGTAGTTGTTGGAGCAGGTGCAACGGCGGCCGAACCTATTGGGTGGCCCGCGGCAGCAGCCGCAGCAATTGCGCCAGAGAGCGATTGCTTCCAGGCATTTGAAATTTCAGTAGCGCCCGAAACTGCAGAAATGCTGGCACTTTGGGCCACAAGGGCTTCGCTCGTCAAGGTTGGATTAGCTAAATTGAAATAGGCTGAATTGCCTCCACCAGGGGAAACTGGTGCAGAAATCCCGGCGATCCTATAAGTCCCGCTCGAATCATCGACGGTAATCGCGATCGTGACGCTGCCACCTCGGGGGTTGTTAACATTTGGTCCAGAGTAGTTGTATGTTGTCGCGCTGGCTTGTTGCAAGTTTAAAAGGTCAACGAGAGTCACAGCGCCCAAGGCGGAAATCCCAACGACCTTCTTCAATTTCGAGGACATGGCGGACTCCGTTCGTAGGGGACAAATATATAGCGGCTATATGTATAAATTAGACAAAAAGCATGTTTCTAAGCGAACTCTCAAGCAATCGTTATACCTGCTTCATTTGGAGCAAGTCAGAACAAGAAAAATGACTATCCAGGCATACCCGCCTTGGCTAGGGCGCTCACTAGGGAGTCATACCAACCCTGCGAGGTATAGCTAGCGCCAGTAACCCCTTGAATATTGGATGATGAAGCAGCAATTGTCTCTTGCGTCAGGATTGGAACAGCCTGACCATTGAGCTGAACATCATACGGAGTGGCGGTAGGTAGTTTTAAGGCATTGACAGCAACAATCTTTGAATTCACAACTTGAATTTGGATCTGCACCGGGCCATAAGCGGTTGACGAAGTCGCGCCAGTAAATGTCCCATTTATCGCGGCCTTCTTTGGCGGAGTCGTTTTCTTGGGCGTTGGAGTCGTTACTGGAACGGCCACAGGCTTCCTGGTTTTAGGAGTAGTTTTCGTCGGGGTCGGCGCGGGTGTGCTCGCAACTGTTTCAGTTGGGGTTGGAGTAGGAGTTGCAGTGGCGGCCGGAGTTGTTGATCCACCACCCAGACCTTTAAGTCCACCGCCCAGTCCACCCCCGCTAAGTCCAAGACTTTGGTGAGGTGGTTGATAAGCGAGCACGCCACCAAGTCCTGCAACCGTGCCGACCACGATCAATGAGGCTTTAGCTACGCCCATAGTTGAACCACTCTTTCACTCGATGTATTAATTAGCATGAAACTCGAAAACTTCGGTGTGAAAGCGCTCTTTTGGAATACCGCAAGCCGACGCCGCCGACCGTACGGCTTCCACCATAGCAGTAGGCCCGCAGACATAAACGTCACAAAAACGAAAGTCTGGCACGTAGCGCATAATCTGTTTGGCGGTCATCGGATGGCTCTTGCG
>Ga0214165_1000362_pt1 | contig 33561 bp, 22 predicted proteins | sample TroBogypolimnion_34_FD_153004 | JGI IMG/M metagenome (GOLD analysis project Ga0214165, IMG submission 153004) | Freshwater microbial communities from Trout Bog Lake, WI - Practice 03JUN2009 hypolimnion v3 | ecosystem: Environmental > Aquatic > Freshwater > Lake > Hypolimnion/Profundal zone ... | reverse complement strand
CCGTGGGCCCCGCCGTTGCCCTGACCACCGCCGCGTGGCGTCCCAGTACCAGTCCCTCCTGAACTGCCGCGACCTGCGCCTCCTGTTGCCCCGTCGCCCCCGTCCGGGTCGTGAGTTCCTGGTGGAATGTCCGGCATGCCGTCGCCATACAGGCCTTTTGCGTCGTCGTAGACATCATCGCCAGATGGCTTGGTGTCATCCGCATCTTCAGACGTAACCTCGTCGGATGGCGCATTAACAGCTGGAACCTCCTCCACTGGAGGCGCGTTAGTAATTCCAAGCCGTGAGGTCAGGTCCGCCACGCTGGTAATGCCAAGCTTTCGCAGCAAGTCGAGGGCAGCAGGATCGATGCCAGCTTCTTTTGCCAGCTGGTCGATGATCGGTGGCTTGAACGCGATCTTGGTTAACAGAAAGGGGTTGCTCCTCCATCCGAGGAAATCAAACACCACAAGGTTCGGAGGTACGAGTTCGCCATTTGCGTCGGGCACCCAAGATGCAGCGTTGAGGCTGCGCAGAAAGGCCGCCGGGAAACTCGTAGCGTATTTCCCATTGTGAGACCACGAGTACGATCCATCAAAGATGCCACGCCCGCGGCGTTCCTCAAGGTCGCCCAAGCTCTCCCAGATCAGGCGGGCACGCCCGGCACGCTGCTCCGGCGTGAGCTTTGGTAGGTGATCAAGCAAGTCTTGGAAGCCTTGCAGCGTCCAGTCTTCCACTTTGTCGCTGTAGCCAGAAGACTCAGCATGGCCCGCGCGAACGCGAAGCTCCCTTAGTCGATCGCTCCAGTTCGGCTCACTAGGGGCTTTCTCAGGTCGTGGATAACGCAATGCACCACAGGCCTCCAGCAATTCACGCATCTCCTCGCCACGTAGACAGACGTAACTGTCATCCACGATTAGGACGTCCGGAACACCGGAGAAGAGCTGCTTCAGTCGATCCGTAGCGAGGTAGATTCCGTCCGGTTTGGCAACGTAGCCTGTGCCGTCACCGGTATCGACGACCATCACAAATGAGGTCTTTCGCAGCGCCCCGACGAGCTTTTCCCGTTGCGTCTTCGAGTCGGTACTGAATGCTGCAAGGATGCGTTCGACGTCAGCGGCGTAGTCCTCGTCGGCAACATCAACTGTCTCCTGCTGGTACTTCGGCAACAGGTTCCAGACAACATCATCGACCGGATCGGGTTCGGTGATACCGAGGGAAGTAAGAAAACTGCGCGCTTCGACCGTTGCGCACACAGCTGGACGTATCGTTGGAAAACCTGTCTTAATGGCGCTTGGCAGAAATGCCTTGGCCACGCCGTTCTCACGCGGGACGACATGGACTCCGTCGTCGAGGCGAATGAGTGGAATCTTGTCGAGACTACGGCGCAAGGCTGCTTCCTGGCCGCTCAGGAACTCGTATAGCCGCCGCACCCAATCGTCTGATTGAGCTTCGAGGAAGTCCTTGGACAGACGTGGAACCAGCGATGCTGGCGTTACCTCAGTGATGCCCAGTTCCTGCATCAAATAGGTGCGAATCTCCGGTTGCCGATCCGGGGTGATGTCGCCGGTTAGCCACGCCGAGGCCTTGGAGCCGAACAGTACCTCGATTTGCTCAGGGCTAAAGAGTTCACGCAGTTCTTGCGTGCGGGCTAGTTTCGCTTGTGAAGCTGGGACAAAGCCGCCGTCGAAACGTGGCAGAAGCGGCTCGTTCAATAGCGCTTGTCGGACAGTTTCGAAGATGGGCGCGAACATCGCTCCTCCGAGAAATTTCTCTCGACTGAGTGGCAAGCAACGCAAAGCGGATGTCTCCAGCATTGCGTTGTCACGCATCCAGCGCATCGCATCCACCAGCAGGCTGGACGTCTCCTTGACCAGATACTGGTTCCACGGCTCACTGCGCGGAATGTTGTCTCGGCTGGGCGTTGTTCGATACGGACCCTGTACGAGAAAACCGAGATTGGTCGGAACCACCGTCGGGAAGAAAACCACCAGTGGCGATGCAGCCACCGGTTGCACTGACCAGCGACCCGGTGCATCCTTGACAGCGACCAGCGAAAAGGCGATTTCCACCCGTCCGACCTTGTCCTGCGCCCCAGAGAATACATCTCGATGGAACACCAACCAGTTCTGATCAACTTCGGGTTTGCCGGTTTCTTGGCCAATTACCGTGATTCGATGGACGTTGGGGGCGAGCAATTCAGGGTCGCTGCGCAGATAGACGCCAGAAGCACCGCCTTGGACGTTCCAGTTGATCTCGTTGATGTGGCGCAGAAAAAGCAATGCGCCGGGACCCAAATGCCGGAACCCCGCCGTGATTTCCTCCTGCGCGGTGTCGTCGTCCGCCTTTAGGGGCAGGATGATCTGCGTTTCCTCAGTCGTGCGAGTGGTGCGATCTGCCCGTTTCGGCTGAACGTAGTTTTCGACGGCGAAATCCTCGTCGCCGGAATGAATCTCTGGGCGGGCGGTGAAGGTATAGACGGACTTGAATCCAATCCCGAACCGGCCAATGGAGAACTTGTCCTTGGTGCTCTCCGCGATACCGCACACGCCCCGGACGTCTGCCTCGTCAAAAGGCCTGCCGAAGTGAGACAGCGCTAGGCTGGTCGCTGTCAGTTCGAACGAGACCCCTCGCGCGCCGTTCCAGGCGCCGCGCCTACTTAGCGCGTCCTCAGCGTTCTGGAGCAACTCAAAGATGAAATGCGTCCGGTCGTCGTAGCGGTCAGCCAGCAACATTGGGCCGATCCGGCCGATGTCGGTGCCATAGCGCCGCCGGTTTTCCTCGGAAATTGCCTCGTAGTTCGATGCCACAGATCCCCCTGAATGCGGCTTCACAACATTTTCTTTGATGCCATGTTTGCCAAAGTTTGTCTAATCGTGCCAGATTATGACAAGATACACCAGCAAACCAACCCAGCGACAGAGGCTAAAAGGTGACCAGATGAGCGACCAGCCGGACGAAATACTCACAATTGACGAGGTCGCCGCGTATCTGAAGGCAGGTAAACGCACGGTCTACCGCCTTGCCGCGAGTGGCCAGATCCCAGCGTTCAAGCTCGGCGGCACTTGGCGATTCCGTCGCGGCGAGCTGGACCAATGGATTGCCAGCCGCATTGGTAAGACGATGGCGGATGACAACGAGGGGACGGAATGACTGCCAGTTCCACCGACCTCCAGTCCAAGGCAAACCCGCAGCAGCTTGAAGCCATTCTGGCCACCGATGGCCCTGTGCTGATCATTGCCGGGCCAGGATCGGGCAAGACGTTCACCCTTGTCGAACGCATCGTCTACCTCATCACGCATAAGGGCGTTGCGCCGGAGTCGCTGTTCGTCGTTACTTTCACGGACAAGGCCGCGCGCGAGTTGACCACACGCATCTCAAACCGGCTGAGCGAGCTTGGCATTAAGTTCAACCTTAACGAGATGTACCTCGGCACTTTCCACTCGATTTGCTTGCGCATCTTGGAGGACTTTCGCGAATACACCCGGCTGAAACGCAGCTTTACGCTGTTTGACCAATTCGACCAGCAATACTTCCTTTACCAGCGAATAAAGCACTTCCGCGAACTACTCGATGCCCAGCTCGTCATGGGCGACGACCAAACGGGCCGATGGGCGCAATCTGAAAACTTGCTCAAGTGGCTCAACAAGGTTAGCGAGGAAGCCCTCGACGTCGCCACACTGGCAGCCGCCCCAGAAGTAGAAATCAGGGCGCTGGCCGCGTGCTTCGCAAAATATCAAGAGCTGCTGCTCGAGAACAATTCACTCGATTTCTCCGGCATCCAGTACGAGGCGTTGCAATTGCTGGAAAAGCGACCGGAGGTGCTGGCGCAATTGCGGGAAAAGCTGACCTACCTGATGGTCGACGAGTACCAGGATACCAACACCATTCAGGAGCGAATCCTACTGCTGCTCGCAGGCGAGAAGCGCAATCTGTGCGTCGTGGGTGACGACGACCAAGGCTTGTACCGCTTTCGCGGGGCCACCATCCGCAACATCCTGGAGTTTCCCGATCTGTTCGACGAAGGCCAGTGCAAGCGTGTCACCCTCACAGTCAATTACCGGTCCCACCCGGACATCATCCGCTTCTACAACGAGTGGATGCGCGAGCAAACGTGGGACGACGGCAAGCGCGACTTCCGTTTCGCCAAGCAGATCGTTCCGCGCGACGAGGTCTTCCCCGATGTGCCAACGGCGGTGCGGCTGGCGGCCACCGACAACAAGGACGAAACCACCAACTGGCACGCCGAGGTGCTTGCCTTCCTCAACGGCCTGAAAGCATCCGGAAAGCTGTCGGACTGGAACCAGGTGGCCTTCCTGTTCCGCTCGGTCAAGAACGACAAGGTCATCGCACTGGCGCGCTTTCTCGAAGCTGAGGGTGTGCCCGTGTTCTCACCGCGCTCAAACATGTTCTTCGATCGCGAGGAAATCCGCTTGATGATTGGCGCGCTGATCTTCCTATTCCCTCAGTTCCCCAAGGTGCGGGCGTGGGCCGAAGGCGTTACCCTGCCGATCTGGGATTACTACGACCAGCAGTGTTTCGCGGCATTCACTACAGAACTGCGCAAGCCAGAGAACAAGCCCCTGCTGGATTGGGCCCGCCCAGTGGCCAAGCGCCACGCCGTCCTGACCCAGAACACCGACTACTCATTCTCCGGACTGTTCTACCAGCTGCTCCAGTTCCCTCTGTTCGCGCGCTTCCTCTCCGAAGATGCCGTGCATGGCGTTGATAAAGGCCGCGCGGCACGCAATCTGGGCACCTTCTCCAAGCTACTTACCAAGTTCGAGTACCTGCATTTCGTCAGTGTGCTGAACCCCGAGTACCTGGAAAAGAACATTCGCGACTTTTTCAACCAGTTCATGCGCTTTCTGGTGGACGGCGGCATCGGCGAATATGAAGACGAGGCCGAGTACGCACCCAAGGGCTGTGTTTCTTTCCTTACCATCCACCAGTCCAAAGGCCTCGAGTACCCGGTTGTGGTCTGCGGTTCTCTGGAGGCGGTACCGCGCAATCAATTCAGCGCACTCGACGTGATGCTGGAGGACGGAGGTTACCTCTCCAAGGAGCGCTTTGAGCCGCTCGACCGCATCAAGCACTTCGATTTTTGGCGGCTGTTCTACACAGCATTTTCCCGCGCTCAGAATCTTCTAGTGCTGGCCGCGCAGGAAAAGCAAGGGCGCGGCAGGTCGCCTTCCAAGTACTTCCAGCGACTTTTCTACGAGCTACCAAGTTGGCTCACCGTTGACCTCTCCGCCCTCAGCTACGAGGCTGTCAAGCAGATCAACCTAAAACGCGAATACTCGTTCACGTCGCACATCACAGTATTTGAAAACTGCGCCGAGCAGTACCGCTTCTTCAAGGAACTGGAATTCGCCGCGATTCGCGAAAGCCCAATGCTGTTCGGTACGCTGGTGCACCAAACAATCGAGGACATTCACAAGACTGTCCTGCGCGGCGAAGAGGGCAGCATAAGCGTTAATGTCATCAGGGGCTGGTTCTCTGCCAACTACGCACTGCTTTCCAAGAAGGAGCGCGTGTACCTCGCGCCCAGCTCACAGCAGGCTGCGCTGCTGCACGTGATGCGCTACTACGAGCGTGAGAACGGGAACTGGGATCGCATCAAGGAGGCCGAGGTCGAGATTTCTCTGGTCAAGGATCAATACATCCTCAAGGGTAGCGTTGACCTGATTCGGGGCGAACAGGACACGGTCGAGATCATCGACTTCAAGTCGGAGAAGAAGCCCGACATGGAGAAGGATCGCAGCCGAATTCAGCAGTACCAGCACCAGTTGGAGGTGTACGCCCATCTGGTTGAGGAGCGCACCGGCCACAAGGTCAGCAGGATGCACCTGTACTACACCGGCGAGGATGGAGGGAACCCATACGTGTCCTTCACCAAGGACAACCGCGCAATCGGCAAGACAATCGCGCAGTTCGATGACATTGTGGCGCGCATCGAGCGGCAGGACTACCAGATCGCCTCCCGCCCCGCCAAGCTGTGCCAGAACTGCGATATGCGCGCCTATTGCGATAACAAGAATTGGAAATTCAGGAAAGACGACAAATGACAAAAACCAATATGCCCGCACAAGAAAGCCTGCAATTGGCCACGCCAGAAGGTAATGCCACCAACGTCGAAAAGTACGAGTTCGAACCCATCAAGGGGTACCCGATCCTGAACTGGCGCGGTAAGCGCCCGTTCACCTCAACGCAGTACTACCCTGCCCAGTTAAAGGAAGTCCATGGCGAAGAAGTAGACGGATGGCGAAACAAGATCTTTTGGGGTGACAACCTTCAGGTGATGAGCCACCTGCTCAAGCAATTCAGGGGGAAGATCGACGTCATCTATATCGATCCGCCTTTTGACTCGCGAGTGGACTACAACAAAACAATCACGCTGAAAGGCAAGCGTGTCGACTCGGGCATATCGGCCTTCGAAGAAAAACAATACCGCGATATTTGGTTGAATGACGACTACCTCCAGTACATGTACGAACGCTTGATCATCTTGCGTGAACTACTGTCTGAGTCGGGAACTATTTGGCTGCATTGCGATGTCCACAAGAGCCACCAACTTCGTTGCCTACTTGATGAGGTATTCGGGCCAGATCGCTTCGTTTCAGAGGTTATTTGGAAACGTGCGGCAGCCAGAGGCAATGTAAAAATGGGCCTGAGTACTGCACATGACACGATCTACTGCTATGCGAGAAGTGCGTCCCCCCACTGGACACCTCCCCGCTTAGACTACTCTGAGGAGTACATCGCCCGATTCAACCAAGACGATGGTGATGGGCGAAAGTTCACTCTTGACAACATGAACAACCCCAACCCAGATCGGCCTAACTTGCGGTACGAGTGGAATGGCGTCACACGGGTATGGCGGGTTACCAAGGAAAAGATGACTGCGCTCCATGATGCTGGCCTGCTTGCATATACGTCATCCGGTGTGGCCCGTTATAAGCGTTATGTTGATGAATTGGAGGGGCAACCACTGACAACCGTTTGGGATGACATACAACCAGTAAATTCGCAGGCGCAAGAACGAGAGAACTACCCGACCCAAAAACCAGAGGCATTGATCAGGCGCATCATTGAAACAGCCTGTCCTCCGAATGGAATAGTGCTGGACGCGTTCATGGGCTCCGGAACTACGCAGGCAACAGCAATGAAGCTGGGGCGTCGATTTATTGGGGCAGACATCAATCTTGGCGCAATCCAGACCACGACACAAAGGCTAATACGAATAGCGCCAGATCAGCAAGCAGACGTAGAAGAGAGGGGCAAGCCCGTTGGATTCGAGATCTGCAACGTTAACCACTATGACATCTTCCGCAACCCCGTCCAAGCCAAGGAGTTGTTGATCGAAGCGCTAGAGGTGCAGAGACTGGAGTTCAGCACCGTGTTCGATGGCGAGAAGGACGGGCGCATGGTCAAGGTCATGCCCGTCAACCGAATCGCCACGCGCGCCGACCTGAACGAGCTAATTGGGGGCTTTGACTACAAGGCTTGGGAGCGAAAACAGAACGAAAACCCGAACCGTCCAGTTGAAAAGGTCTCCCTCGTCTGTATGGGCCACGAGCCCGACTTGGCCGCACAACTGGAACTCGCAGCGAAGCCCTTCAAGATCAACGTGGAAGTGGTAGACATCCTGCGCGACAAAGCCAATCTTGAGTTCAAGCGCGACTCTGAGGCAACTGTTGCCGTCAAGAATGGCGAGTTGGTCATCGCCAAGTTCTATCCGATGAACCTGCTGCAGAAGCTGTCAATCCAGAAAGAGTCGGTGGGAGACTGGAAGGAACTGGTCGAGAGCGTGCTGATCGACTGGAACTACGACGGCGCGGTGTTGCAGCCGGCGGTGGTGGACATACCGGACAAAGACGAACTGGTCAAGGGCACGTACAAGGTTCCGGACGACGCGGGCACCATTCGCGTGAAGATCACCGACCTGCTCTCGGAATCGTGGGAAGGGAGCGTCGGAAATGGCGACTAAACGCGCAGCGACCAAGGCCAGCGCGACGGCGACCAGCACATCTGGCGCGTCGCTCAACTTCGCCTTCTTCCGCTTTCTGTGGCGGTTCTACCAGGACAACCGAGGCGCGATCCGGCAGAACTACAAGGAGCTGACCCGCAAGTTCCTCGACTTCAACAACCCTGAGAAGAACCCAAGAGCGTACCTGCGCCAGCCGCAGTTCGAGGCGCTGGAGACCTACGTCTTCCTCAAGGAGTTTCTCGGCAACGCCAAGGTCGAGGAGATCTTTAAGGCGTGGTACGAGCGCAGCGGCAAGTTCGAGGGCCGCAAGTTCGGATCCTTCCTCGGCAACACGGGGCAGGAGATGTTCGAGTTCGGCGAGAGTGATGAGCTTGAACTGAACTCGTACAAGGTGCTGTTCGAGAAGATGCGCAAGAACTCGCGCGTCTACCCAAACTACATCTTCGCGCTGACGATGGGCACTGGCAAAACCATCCTTATGGCGACCTGCATCTTCTACGAGTTCCTGCTGGGCAACAAGTTCGAGAAGGACGCGCGCTACTGCCACAACGCGCTTGTGTTCGCACCGGACAAGACGGTGCTGCATTCGCTGAAGGAGATCGAGTCATTCGACCTCACCCGCGTGGTGCCGCCGGAGTACGTCAACTTCCTGACCACGCACCTGCGCTTCCACTACCTCGAAGAGGCAGGCACGTCGCTGGATACCCTGGATCGCTCGCGTTTTAACATCATCGTCTCCAACACGCAGAAGATCATCCTAAAGCGCCAGCGCAAGGAGAAGACCTCCGTCGACAAACTGTTCGGCGCGACCGGCGATACGCTCTCGGCCACCGGTGTCTATGCCGACGCCGTCGACCTCTACAACTTCGATCAACCCGAAGAGGAAGGCGAACTGACCACCAACCAACGCTTCGAAAAGCTGCGCCGCCTGGAGCAGTTGGGCATCTATGTGGACGAGGCCCACCACGCGTTCGGCAAGGCACTGGCCAAGGACATGGGCGTTGGTGCGAAGGAGACCGACACCAGCCTGCGCACCACCATCGACATCCTCGCGGCCAGCCTCAACACAGCGGGCACCCGCGTGGTGGCCTGCTACAACTACACCGGCACGCCCTATGTCGGGCGCGAGGTGCTGCCCGAGGTGGTGTACGCATACGGCCTGAAAGAGGCCATCGAGAAGGCCTACCTCAAGAAGGTGGTGCTCCACGGCTACGGCAACACCCGCACCGACGAGTTCGTGGACATCGCCATCGAGGCTTTTCTAAAAGAGTCTGGCGCGCTGCGTCCGGAAGGGCTGTTGCCCAAGCTGGCTTTTTTTGCCACCACCATCGACGAGTTGACAGGCGAACTGAAACCGGCGGTCGAGCGCGCCCTGCTCAAGCACGGCATTCCGACCTCCCGCATCCTGGTAAACGTCGGCGACGAAAAGCTGACCACCAACGACGATATCCGCGAGTTCAACCGCCTCGACACTGAAGGCTCAGAGAAGCAATTCATCCTGCTGGTGAACAAAGGCCGCGAGGGCTGGAACTGCCGCTCACTGTTCGGAGTGGGCCTGTTCCGAGAGCCGAAATCAAAGGTTTTCGTGTTGCAAGCCACGATGCGCTGCCTCCGAGCTATCGGGGAGGCCCAGCACACAGGGCACGTGTTCCTGTCGGATGACAACTTGAACACCTTGAACGACGAACTGCAGCAGAATTTCCGGATCAGCATTGACGATTTGCAGAAGACGGGCAGCGACAAGGAGCGCGTTGAGGTGCGAGTGGTCGCGCCGCCAGTCAAAATCAAGCTGGTGCGGGTGCGTAAGCAGTACCAAATGCGCGAAAAGCAACCCGCACCGGGCCAGGAACTAGTGCCTGAGCGCGGCGACCGCGAGACTTGGAACGCTCTCATCGAAAAGTACCGGCTGATCGAGACGCAACAGGAAGGCTTAACCGCCGTAGATGCAGCACGAGCGTCGGGCAGTCGTACTTTCGACCTCACGGCACGCCGCGAAAAGCGGACGTTCTCACCTATGACACTGGTGGCGGAAGTGTCCCGCTACCTCAATCTAAGCCCGCTTGGTGTCGAGGATCTGTTGGACGCCACAAAGGAAGGTACTGGCGAACTGGTCGCCATGACCAATGAGTTCAACGAGCTGCTCTACGACGAGATCATCCCGCGCCTGTTCCGCCAGCTCTATGACCTCGATGAGTCGCAGCAAACCGAGGAGCACGAGGTCGATCTCATCAAGCTCCCGCCGAACGGTTACTACGAGGTAACAGCGGCCAAGGACAAGATCGTCCGCATGAACGATCTAGGGATCAATGACGCTGAGCGCGCCAAGAGCTTCCATCTCGACACTTACTGCTTCGACTCCGGCTCGGAAAGCTGGCTATTCTGGGATCTGCTGCGCGAGCAGCGCGTGAAAAAGATCTACTTCACCGGCATGCTGACCCACGGCCAGTCCGACTTCTTCATCCAGTACATCGATCCGGAATCACGGACCGTGCGCAGTTACTACCCGGATTTCATCTTCCAACGAGAGGAGCCGGATGGCAGCCTGAAGTACGTAATCGTGGAGGTTAAGGCCGACAACCAGATCGAGGATGCCGTGGTGCAGGCCAAGAAAGACTTCGCCCAGCAGATTGCGGTGGCCAGCGGAATGGAGTACCGCATCCTCAAATCGACCGACGCCGACAAGCGTCACTACCGCGTGCTGATGTAATAGCAAGGTTCCAAAAAAACGTATCGCCAACTTTGGTGTGGGAGAAGATCTAATGGCAAAAAAAAGAATATCCAAAAGCACTCTGTCAATGTTCTTGCGCACAAAGTGCGACCGAGAGCTTTACTTGTCGCTGCATGAAGACTCGGAGCTTGCAGCACACGCTATGCCGGTTCCTCTGCAGGCCCGTCCTGGAATCGGAGTTCTTCAAACAGCAGGGCGAGACTTTGAGGATGAGCGGAATGACCAACTGATCCAGGCGTTTGGCAGTCTTGTAATCTTTCAGCCCGACAAGGCGGGCACAAACAAGCCTGTGAAAGCACCCCTAATATCCTTGCTAGGTAAGGTAACGACTTTGCCATCGATCATCCTGCAAGGAAAATTTGATCCATCAGCATTTCAAAATGCGATGATGGCAAACATCGGGCTTCAGCCTGGACAAATTTCCCAGGTTCCACCAATCGCTGGGCTGATACCGGACATCATCGTCGTGCGGGATCCGGCAATCGACGACGAAGAAGTGGGCCCGGACGGATGTAGGAGGCCAATAGATTCAGGCACCGAGCATCGCCGCGCCTTAAGCATTATTGATGTCAAGCACACGAGTGAAGCAAACCCAAGCTACTCCGCAGAAGTTGCGCTATACGCAATTTTTCTCGCTAACTGGATATTCGATCAAGGGTTGCAGAATGACTACTTCGTAACCGTCCGCAGCTATCTATGGACCCGCTTCAAGCAAGGCCAATCTGCGTTCGAAGCATTGATTTCCAACACTCCGCCGTCGACCCCAAATCAGTATCTGGATGCACTTATTTCAGACAGCGAGGATGCCAACCTCCGTTTTTACCTGCCTACGGTTTTGCATTTTTTCCGCGAAGATCTGCTTCGAGTCATTTCAATAGGTGATGCTTCTACCAATGGATGGACAAATCTCGAATGGCACGTGGACGGCCGCTGTAGCGCGTGCGACTGGCTTGGCCATGAGAAGTGGGCAAATTCTAACGATAAGGCACGCATTGCGGCATTGCCAACTCACTACTGCTATCCCGCTGCAAAGCTGATCGGGCACTTGAGTCAAATTTCTGGCATGACTCGTGGTGCAAGAAAAACGCTGCAGCTCAATGCAATTCAAAACACAGCTGGTGCCGCCGCCGCACCTTCCGCACATCCTGCTTTTCAGCAACACAGTCACCTCAAGAAGGAGCGCAGCCGCATTCCAGCACGAGCCAATGCGCTGATCTCCTCGACTACCACCATAGACAATTCTGCTGTGCTGGCAAGCTTGGCACCTGCGCCACAACTCCATGTCGCAATAACAATCAACTTCGACCCCAGTGCCGGCCTGCTTACTGGCTTATCAATATTTGGTCGAGCGACCGCCTATATCGGCGGTCAACCTCCACGACAGTTCGCGACAAAATGCTTTGTCGTGGATCAGAAGAACCTAGCGGACGAATGGGTCGCCCTAGAGGGACTTCTGTCCACTTTGTCTGATATGGTGGATCAGGCCGAGGCATTTGTTCGCGCTGCAGGAAAAACGCCCCTCACAGCACAGATCGCATTTTGGGAAAAGCGTCAGTTTGAAGAACTATGTGTAGCAATGGGGAGACACTTGCCCAGGGTACTTAGTCTGACAAATCGGAAGACCAAGGCATTGGCATGGCTATTTCCTGCTGATGAGCTAATTGAAAAACCAGATGGAGCAGTCAGTCCATGTGTTGTTTTCATTGACGAAGTTGTCCGACGCGTTGTTTTTGCGCCGACACCTCACGTCATTACTCTATTCGACACGGCGGAAACTTACTACTCCGGGCCAAACCCCGTCCGGCTGGGAGATGCTTTTTATCGTGAATTTCTGACCAACGGTATCCCGAGAGAGCGCATTTACGAGATCTGGAGCAACGTCACCACAATCAAGCGCGGCTCAGTCACGGTCCCCCGAAATACTGTTATCCAGGAATTCGGCAATGCACTGGAAAAGCAGTGCCGAGCACTAAACAGTGTCGTTGAGCGGTTACGCACTGATTTCAGAGGGCAGCTCAAAGCAAATGCACCCAAGCTGACTCTATCGATCCCTCAAGGCAGTCGAAACGTTGCTTTTGACAGTAAATTGTGGATTTGGTGGGAGGAGTTGCAGTTCCAGACTGGGAAGCTGGAATCCCACCAACGACTCGCACTCGATGCCGAGGCCTTGGAGGCTAGCTATGAAGCTGTTCGGCTCACAAACGGGCAACAAACAGCGGTACCGAACGAGTACATCTTTGATGTCCTACCCGGTTCAACTGAAGCTAAGCTTGACGACAATAATGGGTTCCTTGCTTTGGGCAAAGAGGGGCAGGCGGGACTACCTTTGCAACGCGGCAAAGACTTGATTTCCACCACCGCGCCACCCTATTCAGGGCAGAGCGATACTCTTCTCACGCCCTTGTGGTCAGCACTCTCAGTGACATTAGTGTCGTTCGACCGAAGCACGCGAAAAGCAGTCTTAAGACTGACAAATTGGCGTGAGGCAGCTTTCGCTCCGTACTTGTTGGCCAATTCGAATGTTGATTTGTTGAACGATATTTTCGTTACTAAGGGCCAAGGCGCGTTCAAATGGTACGAGACCGTCAAGAAAATCCTCTCGTCTGTAGGCAACCCGTCTATTGCCGTCGCAGATGTAAATGCCGCCACTGCAATGGGTGCCAGACCAACGACACCAGGTACAGACCTAGTTTCACCACTTTCCCGAATCCTATGGGATGCTGATACTGTCCACGCATCTTCGGTCGTGTCCGCGATACAAGCTGCGTCTGTTGCAAGCTATGCCAAGGCCATGCACAACCTCAATCAAAGTCAGACCGACGCAGTTGCGCACGCAGCAGAAAAGGGCTTGACAATCATCTGGGGACCACCGGGCACAGGGAAAACACAGACACTCGCGGGATGCATACATGGTCTCGTTCATGATGCGGTGAGCAGGCATCAGCCGATGAAATTACTGGTCGCGGGGCCAACATACAAAGCCGTCGAGGAGGTTATTGGTCGCGTCATAGAAGCACTGGATAACGATGCAACCTGTCCCGCAGAGGTGTTTGTTGGGTATTCTTCTTCGCAGATCCCGAAATCTGTCTCGACTGCAAGCACGCATCTGATTGCCAAGTCCTTCAACCTGCATCAAGCCAATCAGGAGACTCAGGAATGTCTTGCAAGTTTGCTGAAAACCGACACGATCACCATCGTAGCCACGGCGACGATGCAAGCATACAAACTCGCGGAATGGATAACTGGCAATTGCGTTGCACCTGTTTTCGATGTCGTCATCATTGACGAAAGCTCTCAGGTCCAGGTAACCACCGCAATTTCACCATTGGCCACCCTCAAGCAGGATGCGCGATTGATTATTGCCGGTGACCATCTCCAGATGCCACCGATCATGGCGCTAGAACCTCCAAAGGGCTGCGAATATTTGGTGGGCAGCATCCAGAAGTACCTAATCGACCGCCCGTTTGGCAGCACCATCAATCCATGTCCGCTTGAGGAAAACTACCGCTCAGCTGAGGACATCGTTGCCTATGCCAGAACAATTGGCTACCGGGCGACGTTGCACGCTTCAAACGCTGCCACGGCGCTTCATTTTTTGGCTGCCGTACCAACCTCCTCTGCTGGCTTTCCTGTTGGGTTGCCTTGGTCGCCTTTGTGGGCTCAAGTTCTTGATGCAAATAATAAAGTTTTGACGCTACTCCATGACGACGACCTGTCGTCTCAGAGCAATTCGTTTGAGGCAAAGATTGTCGCGGGGTTGACGTGGTGCCTGAGGCAAACGGTGAGTGCGGAATTAGATGGTCGAGGTTCGGTTACTCATGCAGCGCCATCTCCCGATCAGTTTTGGAAAAGTTGCATTGGTATCGTTACGCCACATCGTGCCCAGCGCGCATTGGTAGTTCGCGAATTGCGAGCGCTTTTTCCATCCGATCCACCGGAGTTGATCGATGCAGCTGTCGATACCGTTGAAAAATTCCAAGGTGGTCAGCGGCACGCCATCATCGTCACCTTCGGTGTTGGCGACGCCGATGTAATCATTGGTGAGGAAGCATTCCTGATGCAGCTCGAGCGCACCAACGTGGCGATCTCGCGCGCAATGGCCAAATGCCTGGTGATCATGCCGATGACGCTTGCTGGACACGTCCCCCAAGATAAGAAAGCTCTCGAAACAGCGCACGCAATCAAAGACTACGTCGATGAGTTTTGCAATAAAGAAGTTACGAATCAAATCACGCATGGCACGACTTCGAAACAGGCAAAGCTACGTTATCACCATTAGCCCGGCATAACTTAGACGCGCTCTACGTGAAAATCAAACTCTACTGCGGCAGCAGAATCAGTTTTCATCTGATCTGCTTGCCGCTTACCTACATCTGCTGACTTCGCAGAACGGGTAGACACCAAGCGCCAATCTACTCCGGATTCATCCAGCGAGTCTCTGAAGAGTTTTTTGGCATCGACCAATGCGGACGGAATTATTCCGAATCGGACGTGCATGTGAAGCGATTCGGACGATACCGCGCTGTTGGCAATATTCCTCCAAACCTTTCCAAGCGAAGCTGCAAAGGCCTTTTGCCCGCCGTGATCAAGTTGCGGGCCAGCTGAATAGTCAATGGAATCAGGTCCACCCAGGAACCAGTTTCTTAGCCATTGATCCTGAACATACGTCCGCATCCCGTAATAAGGCGGAGATGTAATCACAATAGAGGGCGCGCTGCTGATCGATTGGAATAAAGCTTCCGACTGGGCATCACCGTGCAAGACTTGCGAAATTGGACATGGAGACGATTGATCCAGTCCCGCCAAGCGCACGATCTTGCGACGCAGCACTCCCAGTACATCAATCTTTGGAGCCTTAAGACCGCGCTCTTTCCAGAATCTCACAGCGTAGTCAGGCTTTGACGCGTAAGTCCTCGGCATTTGATTTGAAAAGTAGCCTGCGTTCTCGACTTTTTTGGAAAGTGGCCCATGCAGACATCCAAGTGCCGCTGCACGCAAAATAGACGAGGCATCGCTATCATCTTCGAGTTCGAGCAATCCCTCACGTAAAGCACAAATATCACGGAGTGTCGATTTGTGATACGCCGAACGGAAAAAAGGAGCATCTGGCAATTCGACTGGATCGACATCTGCTATCAACTTTGCGGCAAGCTCAAGAGGAGCCTCAATTTCACAACTCGCGAGTTTGGCTTTTGCAATGGCAACCGCCACGGGCGATGAATCTATACCCCAAGCAGAAAATCCGAATTTTCGCGCAGAGAACAAGGTAGTGCCCCGACCGCAAAATGGATCGAGTACAACTGGCTTGTCCTTTAGATGCATTTTGAGCACCCTGTTCGGATACTCAAGCGGGAACATCGTGAAGTAAGGGCAAATTGCGTTCAGTGCATTTTCTTTGCAGTATGCAAGTGTCACGTTCTTGACTGTTGTGTTGATCGTCATTTCAGCCCCATATGTGCGAGTTCGCAGGTTTTTTCGTATTGACCAAGTGCCCGGTCTCGGTCGAGTAGAGGAATAGCCGACTTCAGCTGAAGCTCACTTGGCAACCAATACGTCTTTGAATTTACGTTCACATTGACACCCCCAGCAAAGGGAATCGTGCTTTTGAAGATCACGTCGGTAATCGTCTTTTGCGCCACCCCATGAAAGTAGGCCATCGCCACGGCAAGCATCTTTAACCGTCCAGCCTGGCTTTGATCATTGTTGGCTAACAGCAGAAGCAATTCATCCCCAAGCCGCTTCTTCTTTGCCTTTTTTGCCTGGCCATTGGCTGGTGTAAGCGAGCTGATTTTCACCTTGTGACTGTCACGCAAGTACCGAACGAACCCTGAAACGGCAGCACGTTGTCCAGGGGTTTTGTGAAGGTATGTATCCAATGCGTTTTGATCAGGCGGGCAGACCTCTTTGATCCCGGCATGAAGCATCAACGCAGCAGCCGGAGTCATTGCCAACCTTACGGAACGCCAAGTCGTTTTGCCTTCCTTTTGCCCAGTGAGTAGTAGATCATGGTAGCCATCAAGGATCGCCCTTTGTGCCGTCCCAGCTTCAAATTTATTCAAGGTGGCCGCGACACGTCGCTGGTCTGAATGCTCAGCTTTTGCCCTATCGTCGACCGCTACCAACCCGACGTCTTGCATCCACTTCATGGGTAGCAAAACCTTTCGTAACCCCGGCGCACCAAAATGCTTCAATAAGATCGTGTACTCAGGTATCGATTGCCATTGCCGCTCTATGGTCATGAAAAACGGCAAGAACCGATGGAGTGTGATCGCCGCCTTGTGTGTACCAACGGTTTCGCCAAGCCAGGCGCTAAACATAGAAAAGTGCATTGCCATGGCTGGTGCCGAAAACCCGGCGCAGTCCATCGCTACCCGTTTGGCCAAGAGTCCATTCCAGTAGCATGCCTCACACTGTTTCTTTCGACCGGCGGGCATAGGTTGATTGCATTTTGGGCAAGGTACTTCCCCTCCAACTAAACATGCACGGCACAACAGCCGTCCATCGGGTGAAGGCTCAAGTAGTCGGTGTCGATGACACGCGCCACAGTTTTCATGGTCGGACTGGGCGCATTTTGGACAGACTCGCTTCTCGTGTTCAAAGCGTGAGACGCGGGTTAAGCGACCGGATAGAGCGCCGCAGCATTCACATGGTTCTTTGTCGCGGAAATAGGGCGCACAACTGTTACAAACGGGGCCGTATGGCGTGATTTTCCCAACCGAATACTCATTTGCACCACAACGTGCGCAGGGCATATCGATCTGACAGCTCTGGCAAATTGCGCTGGCATCATTTTTGGGAAGCCGCGCGAAGTTCCCACACTTGGGGCACATACGCCGTTTGAATACCCGTGCATAGCACGTCGAACAGAACATGTGACCCTCATGGACACGCCAAATTTTGGGCACATCCTTTCCGCATTCGTCACACATTTTGAGGTTGGGGATTGGCTGAGTCATCGCTGCGCCATTTCAAACTTACGTTGCAACCTTGCCATCATGCGTTTCACCTGATGCCTTGGACGTGGACCATCCAATTCTCTGACTGATCGTGTTGCTTTCCGGCGTAGGTCGCTGGGTAAAGATGCGGCGGTGATGCGAATCCAACTTGGCGTAGCAGGTCGATGGGAAGCGAGACATTGTTGTGTGATGCTGGCCTTTTTTAGTGCCTCATCGAACTGAAGCTTGCTCGTCGACATCAAGGGGAAGAGTGCTGCCAACAATTTTTCGCGGTCATTTACGGAAAGAATTTCCAGACGATGTCCTGGGTGTCTTGGCATGGTTTCAGGCAATTGAACGCCAACGAGTCTCAAGAATTCATTCAATGGATTGTTCTCGCCCCTCTGTGCAGATCGAATGAGTGAGACAAAGTAGTTCGCTAATTCAAACCACTGTGCAGTGACAATGGCGTCTTCCTGAAACGTCCCAATGCCAGAGCGCAAAATATCGTCTGCCAACAATTGAAATCTCTGGGCATCTGGCTGAGAGCGGTGAACACTTGCGGCGCGAAGGTCGGACTTGCAGGTCGCGCACACCGTTATCAAATTGTCTTCGGCTCGCAAACGGTGATATTCAACCGGTGCATTGCAAGCATGGCATCGATCCAGTAGCGCATGACCGTGAACTTCGCATCCCGTATGCCATGCAAAACGCCACCGGCGGCGGAAATACGGGACCGAATCGCTTTTCATGCAAGTGGGGCAGTATTGAATTCCAGTATGGCGTTTTGTGTTTCTGGCACCAGGAGCAACAAACCATGTCCAGGCAGCTTTCTCTGGCGGAGCTTGGCCATAGATTTCGTTGGCAATCGGAAACAGAGTTGCTGATTTCAAAGGCGCTTTGCCGAGGCCAGACAGAGCACAAATTGAATCAAGCCTCGCTTCATCAAAAAACCTGTCCGCGTCTTGTGTCCACAACCTCCATTTTGGCCACGCGGCCAATGTAAGTGTCATTGGGTCACAACCCTGCATCAGCGCAGCGCGAACCAACCATGACGAAATGATTTCACCTGGCAACAGTGGCGCGACAACTGACCAACGAAGGTTCACAAGACCAGCTCCCTAATTCCACGAGTTGGACGGACCAAAGCTTTACCTTCGATGATTGCCTTGTCGATCTGTTCCTTCCCGCTGGTAATGGCTTCGGTGGCACACTTGATCAGCAATTGATGCAGATTGCCCGTGTTGCCCTCGGAAATGGTGTGCAACAAGCTTGCCAGTTCGGGCGTGTGGAGTTTGGACGGCATTTTCAGTGGCAACACCTTTTCAAAGCCAGCCAGCAATTGCTGAAAGTCTTTGTTCAGCTCCCACAGTGGCAGGTTCATAACTTCAAAGCGGCTTGCGTGCTGAGGATCGGTGTGGAGCACACGAACAGCCTCCCTTGTGCCGACGCCAACAATCGGGATCGCCAGCTCATTACACAAGAGCTTGATCGCATTCATGACCTCACGCTGTTTGACAGGCGTGCCGGTCAGCAAAGAGTGAAATTCGTCAATTACCAGCAATTTGACATGGCACAGTCGGAAAAGATGAATAACTTGGTACCTCAATTTCGAAGCCGGATCTGTCGCTCTGTATGGCGTGAAAAAGCACTCCAAAAGTGAGATGTAAAGCCCCTTTTCGTCGGCGCTTGGTGGTGCTTCGGCAATGATAATTGGCTTGACTGGATCAGAATTGTCATCAACATAGCCCTTGCCACACAAGTCCTTGAACCTGCGCACAAGTGTTGTCTTCCCGTTGTTTGATTCGCCCACGATCAACAGGTTTTGCATTCGCGGCTTCGAGGGCTTGTGCATCAGGCCCTGCAGGTTGTCAAGAACTTGTTGTGCAAGGCGATAGCTGATCCATCTTGGCTGATCCATAAATTCGATTCGCTCCTTGTCAGTCATCGCCATGATGTGTCTGAAATCAGGATGGATGTGTTCGTACCCGACGGCGGCGTTCATGCTATGTCTCCAAAGGAATCCAGGTCACCATCAACCAAACCGGAACCCGTTGAAAGCGAAATTGCAGAGGATTGAACAGGCACTGGCAGCGGAGCAGCAGGAGACACGTTTTTTTCGTGTTCCTTACGTCGTTGACTTTGACGGCGCGCTCTTTTGGTTCGCTCTTTTGACTCGTCAACCTGTGTGCGCAACTCCGTAATGGCATGCAAAATTTGGTGCTCATTGACACTTTTTTTACCTTCACGTCGCAACGCGCCACGGGCTTGAAGGTATTCCCAAATACTCATAGGGGGTAGTGCTTGATCTGCAAATGGGACCTTGAAATATTGCTTGATTTCGGGATCAAAGAACCAGATCACGCTGATGTCACGTGGGTCACGTCTGAAAATGAAATCCCGCTTTTTTGTCTTCTCAACCGGATCGCCCGCGTTGATCCATTGCCTCAAAATGTCCGCGTAATATGTCATGCCGTCGATGGTGACACCAAAGGCTTGAATCGTTCGGAGAAAGTGTGGCAGGAAGTCGAGTAAGACTGTTTGGCGATTCGCAGGTATGGGGGGAATGCCAATTCCCTGAACGCTAGCATTGCCAAAAATCCCGATCTCCCATTTACGCATCGGAGTCATGCCAATCCCACTGTGCATTTTTTGGTGATACACCTTGCAAATGAGTGTCACAAGCCACGTTTCGAACTCGGATTTAGTCATGGCCGCATGTTTTTCTGAGTCGTATCCTTCTCGGGCCTTGATATTGGAAAATGTTGTGCCTGGAAGATCATGAATCTCGCTCATGACAGTGCCAACCAGTCGCTCAATATGTCCGCCGTAGCGAGGATTCTTGACAGGTCGGAATTCCAGGTTGATCCCATACATCGTGCATGATTTCTGAAAATTGTCCGAGCGAAAGTCGGAACCATTGTCAACATAGATTTTTTTTGGTTTGCCCCAAACAGGCCAATTTGAATCTACCTTGTGCAGCAGAAGCCAGTCATCTTTTGGTAAAACCGAATGTGCAACACACATGGCAACAGATGTTTCAGAGGGCGCATCGAAAGATAAGTAGTACCCAGTGATCACTCGACTGTCAATGTCTATTGCCAAAGAAACCCAAGGTCGCCCAATGGGCTTTCTGTAGAGGTCATCAACAAGAATTAGATCAACAGTGGTGTGGTCAATTTGGATGACTTCAAGAGGAAAATCGGTATGCGGGTAATGTCCTGGGACTGGCAGAAATTTGTTTTTTGCTTTTTCCTTGAACCCACGACCTCGGAGTCTCTCCTTTTCAGAAACATCTGAAATTCTTGATCTGATTGTTGTTGGGTGGGGTGGCTCCACTCCTTGCAGAAGGCATTGGCGAAGTACTTCAGTCACTGTTTTTGTGGCCGTCGGTCTTTGTGGCGTGAGATAGTAGTTTTTAATCACATCAGCAACAACAGCTTCTGCTTGAGCGGGTATCCGTCCTTTTCCTTCAGTCCAGCCGCTTTTTTTGGGGATAAGAGCTGCTACGTTTTTCATCCCTTTGTACTTTTGCAGCCATCGATAAAGGGTCGCTGTGTCTACGCCGACTTCTTTGGCCCGCGAATCAACCTCTCGGCGACCTGGTGAAAATGCACTTATTAAAGGTTGAATTGCAGCAAACCGGGTTTCAGCCACTTTCCAATCTGAGTCACCAATTCCCGCAATATCCCAATGTGGATCATGTTTGACATTGGCGTCATTGTTGTCGATTGATTGGAGTTCTAGGATTCGCAAAGGCTTGCTTCGGCCTGTTTCAACCGCAGTGCCAACCACCGATTCGAAGTCAATGATCTGTTCAATGCGATAGATCACATTCTCGCTTTTGACCAGAGCACCAACCTGAACATCCAGACGTTGCCTGGACGCTTCAAACTCTGGATTTGGCGTTTCGTTCTTATCACTCATTGGTTGGTATCCAAAATTCAGTGAAGTCATCCAGGGGACGTGTCATGTCGCAATCCAATTGTCTTGTGGCTAGCAAGTGCCAAATGTGTGCTCTACCTTGACGCTCAAACATACCGCCCATGAAATGCCTGGCCAGGATGTAATGAAAAGGAGCGCCACCCATTGCGCGGACGTTTTCGATGACCCAACGCGTTTCCTCAACTGAGAAGTTCATGCGTTGGTAAATTGCCAGAAAGGAGATGTTGTTGAAGACAACATCGCGAATTCTGGATTCGTCATGGATATGGAACTCCCAGCCCTGGTTTTTGGCATAGCGGTACGCCGCCTTCCACTTTGGCATCCATTCACGCCAATGTTTTCGCCATTCCGATTCGGGTTTGACTTCGATCAGCACGGGCTTTTTGCACGCGGCAAACGAAGCATTCCGATGGGTGCGGAAGTAGACGAGGAAATCAGGTGTGTAGGTGTAAACCTGCCCATTGTTGGTAGTGAAGGGAATCTGGACAGGCTGGGGAATGATGTCCAGAACGCAAAGGCTGAATTCTTTGCGGACTAGGAAGTCGCGTTCAAGCGTAGATTCGTAGGGAATTGCTGTTTCGCCACGGAATGGATAGACGCCGGACACGCTTCGGCGAGTCGGTTTTATCTTGCGAGTCTGCTTGGGTTTAACGTAGTCGCATTGATTTTGCATAAAGTACAACGCAGTCGCTTCGAATGTTAGTAAAATTGTCGCATTGAATTGAGAAAGTGTCTGGCTAAGTCATTGATTTACGGTAACCATTGTCGCACCGAATTAGAAAAGTCACAGGGGGTCGCCACCCCGGCCCGGAGAGATCTCACTGGCCCACCATGGCGTGCTCTTTCTTGACGAATTTCCCGAGTTCAAACGTTCGGCACTCGAAGCGCTGCGCGAGCCAATGGAGACCGGCCATATCACCATTGCCAGGGCTGCCAAGCGGGCCGAGTTCCCAGCCCGTTTTCAATTGATCGCTGCCATGAACCCCTGCCCCTGTGGTTACCTGGGCAGCTCCACCCACCATTGTCGCTGCAGCCCGGATCAGATAGCGCGCTACCAAAGCCGTCTTAGTGGCCCCCTGCTGGATCGGATCGACCTGCACGTGGAGGTGCCGGCACTGCCGTCGCAAGAGCTCGTTGGCGCACCAGCAGGCGAATCCACTGCCGCCATGCGAGCCCGCTGCGTGGCGGCACGCGAACATGCACAGCTGCGCCAGGGAAAGTCCAACCAGGCACTGGTGGGCCAGGAGATTGATGTACATGCCAAACTGGACGACGCGACTCAACAGTTTTTGCGTACCGCGGCCGCCCGCCTGGGTTGGTCGGCGCGTGCCACGCACCGGACCCTGAAAATTGCCCGTACCATTGCCGATCTGGCGGGCAGCGAGTCGATCACTCTGGCACATGCCGCAGAAGCCATGCAATACCGGCACGCGGTGCGCTAGGATGCAGCATCCACCGATTGCCGGTGCCGCACCACAGCTTATGAATTTGAAACCCCAAAACCTTGACGCTATTTCGGTTGGCCGCGGCCTTGCCGGAGCAGAGCTTGCGGCCCAACTGCTGTCGTCGCCGGATGCATTGACCGGACTGAGCATGGAAGAGGCGAGCGTCGTGGTGCGCTACATGGCGCCGCGTTTCTTCCCTGCCAACACCACCTTTATTCGCGAGGGCGACGCCGGGGGCAGCGGCTTCATGGCCTTGCTGATTGAGGGCGATGTGGTCGTGGAGCGGGTCACCGTGAGCCGAACAGCGCCCGTGACCATCCGGGTACTGGGTCCAGGCAGCCTGATCGGAGAAATCGGCCTGGTGGATAAGGAGGCACGTTCGGCCTCCTGCACCGCGGCCACGGATGTCTGGTGCGCCATCCTGACTCGCGAAGGAATAGAGGACATGATTGCTCGCGACCCCAGGGTGGCGGCCCGATTGCTGTTGGGGGTATCTGCCAATATTGCCGAACGACTGCGCGACACCAACCGCCAACTCAAGCTCTACGCCCGATTGGCTACCGCCATGCGCGAGGAGCTCGGCAGCGTCAGCACACCCACGGCTGCACAGGCCAGGGGCTTGGAGTCCTAGCGCCACGCAAGAGTCCCGCGCCCGGCCATGGCCTTCGCATGCTCGCTTTGGCACCCCTGCCATTGGCAAGCCATTCCCCTCATTCAATAGCAAAGTTTTCTTGTCGCAACAGCAAATTCTCAGCGAGGTCTTCGGCTACGACCAGTTCCGCGGACCGCAACAGGCCATTGTCGAAAACATGGTGGCCGGGCTTGACGCTCTGGTGCTCATGCCCACGGGCGGCGGCAAAAGCCTGTGCTACCAGATACCTGCCATTGCCCGACAACGCCTGGGCCATGGCGTCACCATCGTGGTCTCGCCCCTGATTGCCTTGATGCACGACCAGGTCGGCGCCCTGCACGAAGCCGGTGTGGCAGCCGCCTTTCTCAACTCCACCCTGAGCGGTGAAGAGGCCTACCAGGTGGAGCAGGGCATGCTGCGAGGCGACTTCACCCTGGTCTACGCAGCGCCCGAGAGACTGACCACACCACGGCTGCTGGCTCAGCTAGACGCGCTGTTTGAGCGCGGGCAGCTCAGCATGTTTGCCATTGACGAGGCGCATTGCGTCAGCCAGTGGGGCCATGACTTCCGACCCGAATATCGCGCGCTCACGGTGCTGCACGAGCGCTTTCCGGGCGTACCGCGCATCGCCCTCACCGCCACGGCCGATGCGCTGACGCGCGATGACATTGTGGAACGTCTGCAGCTCGAAACAGCGCGTGCCTTTGTCAGCAGTTTTGATAGACCCAATATCCGCTACACCATCGTGGAAAAGCGCGACAGCACGCCGCAGTTGATGCGCTTTGTCGAACGCGAGCACGAAGGTGACGCCGGCATTGTTTACTGCCAGTCACGCAAAAAAGTGGAAGACATTGCGCACACGCTGGCAGATGCCGGCATCAATGCCCTGCCCTACCACGCCGGGCTGGACCACAAGCTGCGGCAAAAGCACCAGGACCGTTTTTTACGCGAGGACGGCATTGTGATGGTCGCCACCATCGCCTTCGGCATGGGTATTGACAAACCCGACGTGCGCTTTGTGGCGCACCTGGACATGCCCAAGAATATTGAAGGCTATTACCAGGAAACTGGGCGCGCCGGCCGTGACGGCCTACCGGCCGCAGCCTGGATGGCCTACGGCCTGCAGGACGTGGTGAACCAGCGGCGCATGATTGACGAGAGCCCGGCCAGCGAAGAATTCAAGCAGGTCATGCGCGGCAAACTCGACGCCCTGCTGGGTCTGGCCGAAGCAACCGACTGCCGCCGAGTGCGCCTGCTGGGCTACTTTGGTGAGCAGAGCCAACCCTGCGGGAACTGTGACAATTGCCTGCAGCCGCCCGCCATCTGGGACGGCACCGATGCCGCCCGCAAGCTGCTCAGCACCATTTACCGCATTCAGCAAATGAGCGGCGTCAGCTTTGGCGCCGGCCATGTGATGGATATTGTGCGCGGAAAGAGCACCGAGAAGACCAGCCAATATGGGCATGAGGCGCTCAGCACCTTCGGCCTGGGCAAGGAATTTAGTGAACTGCAGTTGCGCGGCGTGCTGCGCCAGCTGATTGCCATGGGTGCGGTGCGTGTCGACGCGCAGGCCTTCAATACACTGCAACTGACAGAGCAGTCACGCGGCGTTTTGCGTGGGGAAGTGGCCGTTCAACTACGGGAATCGTCTGCCGAGACAGCCCGAAAACCCAAACGCAGCGCACGTCTGAGCGCGGTGGTCAAGGCACCGATTGCCTTGGACAGCGATGCCTTGCTGCGCTATTCGGCGCTGAAGGCCTGGCGTGCGGAAGTTGCCAGGGAACACAATTTGCCAGCTTATGTGATTTTTCACGACGCGACGCTGGCGGCCATTGCCCAACGTGCGCCAGGGTCACTGGAAGATTTGCAGGGAATCAGTGGCATTGGCGCCAAAAAGTTGGAAGCCTATGCCGATGAGGTGTTGCGGGTGGTGTCGCTGACCTGATTTCAACGCGCTCGGTGGCGCGCATCATGTCGACCGGTCTGGCGCTGCGCACCAAGCGCAGGCCGTTTAATGTTGGTGAAAACCACTCTCGAACGCCATGGCTGCACCGGTCATCGTGTTTTGCAGGCGGGCAATGGCGCGATTGTGGCGCTCACAGGCCGCGGGCTTGCTGGCCTGCTGACGGTGGTGCTGAATCAGGTTTTGCAGTTTGCTACGGCAAGTATCCAACGCGCCAGCAAAATTCAACGCAATGTAAGCGGAATGGTCGTTGTGCGTCTGGCGAAATTCGTCCGACCAGTAACTGAACAACTGCCACTTATAAGTCCCCTTTTCTGGAACCGGAATCGTATCTCTGTTCATATATACAGTACAAATCTAAGAACATGGATGCGTGTCACATGTTTCTGCATCCCCCTGCTGATATTGACGCGCCACACCTGCTATCGGTTGACACGCGGTTAAAAATCAAGGCCCTACTTGATATCCGTCATGTCATGAATGGCTAGAATCACGCACAAACTATTTTGAAAAGGCCCTCCCATGTCCGCACCTGCACGCCATAGTGATGCCGCTAGTCCCGATGCTGTCGAAGCCGTTTTGCCGCTGATTCCACTGGTACTGCCACTGGCTGGCGCTGTTTTGATTTTCCTGCTGGCCTTTATCGCCGTTTCGATGGCCTGATTTTTAGCTCCGGGCGGTGCGCTGGAGCAGCGTACCCAACGCCAAGCAAAGCATAAAGTTATGCATTTTTTGCATAACTTTTCCTTGTAATCGCTTGGTAACTTCGGTACGGATTCATAGAATTGGCGACTCACGCAAATTGCGACCTCTGGACGCATTTTGGGAGTCGCTTTTTCAAAGGTGTTTGTGGACTGCTTTGAAAAGTCGATTTTCAAACTAGGAGTTTTTCCATGAATTCACCCCGTATGCAAGGCCTGGCGCTGGATGCACCCAGCTATGTCAAGAATGCCAATTTGATCGCCTGGGTTGCCGAAATGGCCGCCCTGTGCAAGCCCGCCAATGTCTACTGGTGCGATGGCTCTGAAGAAGAGTACCAACGCCTGTGCCAGCAACTGGTGGACACCGGCACCTTCACACGCCTGAACCCTGCCAAGCGCCCCAACAGCTTCTTGGCCTGCTCCGACCCCAGCGACGTGGCCCGCGTGGAAGACCGCACCTTTATTTGCAGCGCAAAGAAGGAAAACGCCGGCCCCACCAACAACTGGATGGAACCTTCCGAGATGCGCGCCCTGCTGCAAACCGGCAAGGATGGCAAAAAGGCCCTGTTCGACGGCTGCATGAAGGGTCGCACCATGTATGTGGTGCCCTTCTCCATGGGCCCGCTGGGCTCGCACATTGCCCACATCGGCATTGAACTCTCCGACAGCGCCTACGTGGCCGTCAACCAGCGCATCATGACGCGCATGGGCCGTGCCGTGTATGACGTGCTGGGAGTGGATGGCGCCTTTGTGCCCTGCGTGCACACCGTGGGCGCGCCGCTGGAAGCCGGCCAGGCCGACGTGAAGTGGCCTTGCAGCCCCACCAAATACATCGTGCATTACCCCGAGACCCGCGAGATCTGGTCGCACGGCTCCGGTTACGGCGGCAACGCCCTGCTGGGCAAGAAGTGTTTTGCGCTGCGCATCGCCTCCAATATGGGCCGCGACCAGGGTTGGTTGGCCGAGCACATGCTAATTCTGGGCGTGACCAATCCCCAGGGCAAGAAGTACCACGTAGCAGCCGCCTTCCCCAGCGCCTGCGGCAAGACCAACTTTTCCATGCTGGTGCCACCCGTTGGCTTTGATGGCTGGAAGGTCACCACCATCGGCGACGATATCGCTTGGATCAAACCGCACAGTGACGGCAAGTTGTATGCCATCAACCCCGAAGCCGGTTACTTTGGCGTGGCCCCCGGCACCAACTTCCACACCAACCCCAACTGCATGGCCAGCCTGGACAAGGATGTCATCTTCACCAATGTCGCACTGACCGATGACGGCGACGTCTGGTGGGAAGGCATGGACAAGGACACCGGCTCGGTGCCCGCACACCTGATCGACTGGCAAGGCAAGGACTGGACTCCAGCCATCGCCAAGGAAACTGGCGCCAAGGCCGCGCATCCGAATTCCCGCTTTACCGTCGCCGCGGGCAACAATCCGGCACTGGATCCGCAGTGGGACGACGCCGGCGGTGTCGCCATCGACGCCTTTATCTTCGGCGGCCGTCGCTCCACCACCGTGCCACTGGTGACCGAAGCCCGCGACTGGGTCGAAGGCGTCTACATGGCAGCCACCATGGGATCCGAGACCACTGCTGCTGCCGTCGGCCAAATGGGCGTGGTGCGCCGCGACCCCTTCGCTATGCTGCCATTCTGTGGCTACAACATGAGCGACTACTTTCAGCATTGGCTCGATATGGAGCACAAGCTCGAAGAAAGCGGCCACACCCTGCCCAAGATCTTCTGCGTCAACTGGTTCCGCAAGGGCGACGACGGCAAGTTCGTCTGGCCCGGTTACGGCGAAAACATGCGCGTTCTGAAGTGGATGATTGACCGCCTGGAAGGCACAACGCCCGGCGTTCAAACCGGCTTTGGAATTGCCCCGGCCTATTCCGAAATCACCTGGACAGGTCTGGACTTCACGGCGGCGCAGTTTGACTCTGTCAGCAGCCTGAACAAGGATGCCTGGAAACAGGAATTCGCACTGCACACCGAGTTGTTCTCGCAACTCAGCTACCACCTGCCCAAGGAACTCGAAGAGACGAAAGCCAAACTTGAACAGCGCCTAACCGCCTGATCTGGCATAAACAAGGTGCGCCCGGGCAGGGCGCACCCACAAAAAAGCCACCGCTCGCGGTGGCTTTTTTGTGGGGCTTCCGATTTCCGTGGGGGTAATTTATTCAGCGCAGCGCGCGACGGCGGCGCGAATTTCTTCCATCACACGCGGATCATGGCTGGCCATGTCCCACATACGGGCCTCTTCGCGGCCAGCACGCATGACTGCTATCTTGCGGAATAATCCGCCGGCGAGAAACGCCGAAAGCTGACGTAAAGAAGGCGCCAGCACAGCCAAGGCGGCAAAGGCCAGGGTCCAGAGTGCAACCCAGCCGGCCAGCAAATGCCCGTCAGACCAGGCACTGATGACCAGATCGGCAACCACCAGAAGAGCCGCCAAGCCGGCAGCAAGCAACATGCCGGCCAGCACGCGCGAACCATCCAGGGCGGAGCCCATATTGCCGATCATGAGCGGGCTGGTGTTGCGCGGTGCATGGGATGCCGATGCAAGATGCGGCTCGGAAAAACAGGCCATGGCGAACGTGCTGGCGAGATTGACTGATTGCGGTTGGTATGAAGACATGGTGAGGATCATAGGGTTTCTACTAGTATTGGTCTACTTTAGGTTAGTGATACTTACTATTCATATAATGAATGCATGAGTGCCTTGACTAGCGTCGCCCCTTTCAATTTGCGCACCTTTGATCTCAACCTGCTCAAGGTGTTTGATGAGGTCATGGCCGAGCGCAGCCTGACCAAGGCCGCCAAACGCCTGGCCCTGACGCAACCCGCGGTGAGCAATGCACTGCGCCGTCTGCGCGAGGCCTGGGGCGATGAGTTGCTGGTGCGCAAGGGGCGCACGCTGCAACCCAGCGCCCGCGCACTGGAAATCTGGCCTAACGTGCGCGAAGCCTTGGTCAGTCTGCAGTCGGCCCTGGCGCCCAGCGTGTTTGATCCGGCCACGGCCGATAACTCCTTTGTGCTGGCCATGGCCGATGCCACCGCGGCCGAGCTCTTGCCCGGTTTGGTGGCAGTATTGGCCGAAGAGGCTCCCGGCGTCAGTCTACGGGTATTGCCGCTGACCACGCGTGACCCGCGCAAACTGCTGGACGAAGGGCAGGCGGACCTGGCCATTGGCCACTTTCCGGTGGCGCTGGCCGATCTGACAGCACGCGCCCAGCAAGGAGAAACCGTGTCCTTTTTGCACCAGCGCCTGTTTCAGGGCGAATATGTCTGCGTGATGCGCGAGGGCCACCCCTTTGCCAGCGGGCCACTGTCGCTGAACCGCTATTGCAGCGCCCGCCACCTGCTGGTGAGTTTTTCCGGCCACGCCTTCGGTTTTGTCGATGAGGCACTGGCGCTACAAGGGCGCGCACGTCGCATTGTGCTGACGGTGAACCAGTTCTTTACCGCCAGCAAGGTGGTGGCCCATTCCGATTTGCTGACCGTGCTGCCACGCCACTTCATCGGTGTGACCGGCTTTTCCGAGCAACTGGTGCAGCGCGAACTGCCCCTTGAAATGCCGGTGGTGCAAGTGGATTCTGTATGGCACCACCGCCAGAACGGCAACAGCGCCCACGCCTGGTTGCGCACCAAGGTGATGGCACTGGCGCACAAGGCCTTTCCCGCATGAGTTTCGCAGCATGAAAATCCAACTTCTGTCCGACCTGCATCTGGAAACTCACCCACATTGGCGCGCCACACCGGCAGTCGGTGCCGATGTGCTGGTGCTGGCCGGCGACGTCGGTTCCTACCAGCCGGGGCACCACATGCCGGATGAGGACTTTGGCTTGCGCCAGTTTTCACCGCAATCGGGATGGCCGACACCGGTGATTTTTGTGCCCGGCAACCACGAATACGACACGCTGGATTTTGACGTCGCACATGACCGCCTGCGCGAAACCTGTGAGCGCTTGGGGCTGATCTGGTTGGAGCGCGCCAGTTTTGTGTCGCCGTGGACCGACCGGGCCGGACGCGCGCTGCGCTTTGTCGGCACCACGCTGTGGACAGACTTTGCCGCCCTGGGTGCACCGGAGAAGGCCTTTAGGGCCGCCAACTACTACCTGAAGAAAACCGGAACTACGCGCCAGGGTGAGCCGTTTTTAGCCCCTCAGCTCAGGGAGCAGTCGCTTCTATGCCAGGCCTGGCTGACGGCCGAGCTGGCCAAACCCTTTGATGGCAGCACCGTGGTGGTCACTCACTTCGCTCCCAGTCTGCTCAGTGCCGACCCGCGCTATGGCCATACCCCCGGAACAGCCGGATTTTGCAACGCGCTGGACGCCCTGCTGCCGCAGGCCCAGCTCTGGTTGCACGGGCACTTGCACGCGCCCTCCGACTATCTGGCTAGCGGCTGCCATGTGGTGGCCAATCCCCTGGGCTATGCACGCAAAAACGAACAGTTGCACTTTCAGCCCGCGCATTGCATAGAGGTTTAAGTCTCGACGGCAGACCGCTGTTCAGACCGGCCGGGCGTTGAGTCCGTCAAAGCAGGTGGACAGCACCAGTTCAATGATTTGCTCATCGCTGTGCTGGCCGCCCATTTTCAGGAACTCCAGCACCGGGTCGCAGGCACGGGCATAGACGGTGTACAAAATTGCGATGGCAGGGATCTTGGCGTTGATGGCGCCCTGTTCCTGGGCCGCCTCTATCCATGCGCCCAGCGCGTCGCTCACCTCGATCAACCCATCCATGTAACTGCGGTTACCAAGCAGGGCGGCACGCAGCTTGGAATTCTGGCTCGGCAGCGAAGGCATCTCACCGGCGAGTTTGAGCTCCATGGTCCAGCGTACGACGGCGCGCAAGTTGTCCAGCGGTGCGCCATCTCTTGGCAGGGTGGCAATAAAGGCCTGGGCCCGGCGCATGACACTGACCATGGCGGCGGCGGCCAGGTCTTCCTTGCTGGGAAAGTGCTTGTACAGACTGGCCTTGGCAATGCCGACCGAAGCGGCTACCTCGTCAACGGTCATGGCCTCGAAGCCTTTTTCGGCCAGCAACAGGTTCACCACCCGGATGATGGCCTCCTCACGCGCCTGCAGCATCTGTTCTTTGAAGGAAACCTTGACCACGTTACTGGATTTCATCCAGCCAGTTTAGCCGCAAGCGTCATTTCTTGGAGCGTGGGGTTATTTTATGACCACTCGGTTTAGCAGCCACACTCAAGGCCTGAGCCGCACCCTGTTCTAGGGCCTGGGTGAGGCGGTCTATGACCTCGGAATCCAGGTTCCAGCAATGCCAGTACAGGCTGACCGGCAAACTGAAGTCCGGAGCCAAATTCACCATTTCGCCGCTGGCAATCTGCTCCTGCACCAACAAGGCCGGCAGCACGCTGGCGCCCCAACCGGCCTGCACAGCATGCACCTGTCCTTCGGAACTGGGCACAAAGCGCTGGCTCAGCGCCACGCGGCGCAGGCCCAGAGCGCGGCCGACAAAGTCGGTCTGCAGGTCGTCCTTGCGGTTGAAGGCGACGAAAGGAATTTGGCGAAAGTTATGCGGCGTCAAGCCTTGCGGGCATTGGAGCTCGGCAAAGGACTTGCTCGCCACCGCAACGTAATGCATATCGCCCAGCGCCAGCACCTTGCAACCGCGCAGCGCCAGTTTGAGCGTGGTAACGCAGCCCAGCACCTGGCCCTCGCGCAGCCATTCGTGGGTAAAGTCCTGGTCGTCGGTGATGATTTCCAGCGGCAACCCGGCGCTGACCAGGGGCCCAAGCGCTGGCAGGGCCCAGGTGGCGATGCTGTCGGCGTTGACGGCAATCGAGATGCGGTCTTCTTCGCGCTGGGTGCTGGCACCGGGGGTCAGCTCCTGCAGATCGGTTTCCAGATCGGAGCGCAGCAGACGCAGCTGCACCGCATGCTTGATCAACAGCCGCCCGGCGGTGGTCGGCCGAATCGGCCTACTGCGCACCAGCAGCACCGTGCCGACCTGGGCCTCGAGCGAGCGCAGGCGCTGCGACACCGCAGACTGGGTCACGGAAAGCCGCACGGCGGCGCGCTCAAAGCCGCCCTCCTCCACGATGGCGGCCAGACATTCCAAGGCATCTGCATCAAAGCTTCGCATGGTCCCCATTATTAACGCCGCTAATGCTTTCGCAATTCCTCAGGATGAACTTTCTTGATTTGCGGCAAGTCAGAGACACTGAGGCCATGAAAATTACAGTTTTAGGCGCGGGCATCCTGGGTATAAGCACCGCATGGCATCTGGCAGAGCTCGGGGCTAAGGTCACCGTGGTCGACCGCCAACCCGAGGCCGCAATGGAAACCAGCTTTGCCAACGCGGCGCAAATATCGGTGAGCTACTGCGAGCCCTGGGCCAACAAGGAGGCGCCGTGGAAGGCGCTGAAGTGGATGTTCAGCAAAGAGGCACCGCTGTTGTTCCGCCCGCAAATGCCGATTGGCAAGGGCTGGCACCAGTACCGCTGGGGCCTGGAATTCCTGGCCAACTGCAACGACGCCGCCTTTGAGCGCAATGTGCAGCAGCTCGTCGCCCTGGGCTCCTACAGCCACAGTGCGCTGAAAGACATAGTCGCCTCCACCGGAATCGAATACAACCGGCTGGAAAAGGGCATTGCCCACTTCTATGTGGACCAGAAGTCGTTTGACGCCGCCGCCGGCGCTGCCGCCCTGATGTCCAAGTACGGCGTCAAGCGCCGCGTCGTCAGCCGCGACGAGCTGCTGAAAATCGAGCCCGCCTTCAAGCTGTATGCCGACCATATCGTGGGCGGCACCTTCACCCCCAGCGACGAGAGCGGCGATGCCCGCGAATTCACCCAGCAGCTGGCGCTGCGCTGCGCCGCGCGCGGTGTGCAGTTCCTGTGGAACCACGACGTGCTGTCGCTCAACCAGACGGGCAACACGCTGGAAACGGTCAGCGTGCAGGACCGCGCCAGCGGCCTGGTCACGGCCCTGAAGAGCGACCAGTTTGTGCTGTCCATGGGCTCGTACACCGCGCCGCTGCTGCGCACGGTGGGCGTCAACCTGCCGATCTACCCCGGCAAGGGCTACAGCGCCACCTTCAAGATCCTCAAACCCGAGCTGGCGCCCCAGGTCAGCTTCATCGACGACTCGGTGAAATGCGCCATGAGCCGCCTGGGTGACACCCTGCGCATCGCCGGCACCATCGAGGTGGGCGGTTTTGATACCGGGCTGGACAGCAGCCTCTCGCGCGCCCGCTGCCACATGCTGGCGCGCCGCG
>Ga0214165_1000360_pt1 | contig 34029 bp, 32 predicted proteins | sample TroBogypolimnion_34_FD_153004 | JGI IMG/M metagenome (GOLD analysis project Ga0214165, IMG submission 153004) | Freshwater microbial communities from Trout Bog Lake, WI - Practice 03JUN2009 hypolimnion v3 | ecosystem: Environmental > Aquatic > Freshwater > Lake > Hypolimnion/Profundal zone ... | reverse complement strand
AGCCAACGTGTAATCACGTTGTGTGCGCTTAATCCCAATGCTCATGTGACTCTCCTTGATTAACTCAAAAAAGTGTCAACTTATTTTAGGACGGGTCAACTAAATAAAAAAAGCCACAACTTTTTGAGTGCGGCCTTTTATTCAAAGCAATGTTAAATGAAGGCTACAGTGCCAACATATCCACAAACTGATTGACTGGCATAGCTTCTAGCTTGGTCTGATCCAAGCATAATGCAAGAATATCAGCCTGTTTCTTAACGTCAAAACGACGCGCTAAGTTTACCTGGAATTTTTTAACAAGTTCTGGTATGCCTTGTCCACGACGACGACGATGACCGATTGGGTACTCCACAGCAATATTGTCAGAGCTGCTGCCATCTTTAAATAAAATTTGAATGGCATTTGCAATTGAGCGCTTTTCTGGATCTAAATAGTCACGGCTGTATTCAGGTTTCTCAACGCAAACCATTTTGTCTCGGATAGCATCAATACGAGGGTCACTTGCAGCATGATCTTCATAATCCTGTGCAGTTAAGTTACCTTTAAGTAAGCCTATGGCCGACATGTACTGGATACAGTGGTCACGATCAGCCGGATTGTCGAGAGGACCTTGTTTATCAATAATACGGATTGCAGATTCATGTGTAGTAATCACGATTTTATCAATCTGCGCAATTTGTTCTAGTGTTTGTAGTTTAGCGCCCACCTGTGAATTCAACTGAATCGCACATTCCACTGCGGTTTGCGCATGGAATTCAGCCGGAAACGAGATTTTAAATAACACTTGTTCCATGACATAAGAGCCATATGGACGTTGAAATTTAAAGCTATTTCCTTTAAATAATACATCATAAAAGCCCCATGTTTTAGCAGTTAGGGCTGATGGATAGCCCATTTCACCTTGCATGGTCATCCATGCCAAACGTACAGCGCGTGAAGTGGCGTCACCTGCTGCCCATGATTTTCGTGAACCTGTATTTGGGCTGTGTCTGTAAGTACGTAAGCTTTGACCATCAACAAAGGCATTAGAAACTGCATTAATAATATCTTCCTTGTTACCGCCCAATAACTTAGTGACTACTGCGGTAGAAGCAATTTTTACCAAAATTACATGATCCAGACCTACACGGTTAAAACTGTTTTCTAGCGCGAGTACGCCTTGAATTTCATGCGCTTTAATCATTGCGGTAAGCACATCCTTAATTGTAAGTGCGGCTTTTCCTTCAGCAACATTTTTGCGTGAAATGTAGTCCGCTGTAGCCAAGATTCCACCTAGATTGTCGGATGGGTGACCCCATTCTGCTGCCAACCAAGTATCGTTAAAGTCTAACCAACGTATCATGGCGCCGATATTGAAAGCCGCCAGAATTGGGTCCAACTGGAAGGTGGTGCCAGGTACCTTTGCGCCGTTAGGCACAATGGTGCCAGATACTACTGGGCCTAATAACTTGACACAGGCTTGGTAGTCTAAGGCTTCAAAGCCACAACCTAAAGTATCCATTAGGCAGTTACGTGCAGTATCAAAGGCTTCATCTGATTTAATTTCAAAATCAGCAACATAATTGGCGATATCAACCAATACTTGATCTGGGGCAGGGCGTACGTTTGAGATGTGAGATGACATGATGTGCTTTCAGTAAATTAACGATTTTCTAAAGGAAGGTAAGGGCGATTTTCAGGGCCGATATATTCAGCATTCGGGCGTATTATTTTATTGTCTATACGCTGCTCAATCACGTGGGCTACCCAACCGGTAGTGCGCGAGATCACAAATATTGGTGTAAACATACCAGTAGGAATACCCATCATATGGTAGCTGGAGGCGCTGTACCAATCCAGGTTGGGAAACATTTTTTTCTCACGCCACATCGTGTCCTCTATGCGCGCGGATACATCAAATAATGTCATGTCGCCATTGTCTTGACATAAACTGCGACTCACTTCTTTGATGGATTCATTTCTAGGGTCAGCAATGGTGTACACAGGATGGCCAAATCCGATAATAATTTCTTTCCGGGCCATACGCAGCATGATGTCTGCTTCTGCTTCATTTGCGTTGCGATAGCGCTCAATAATTTCCATGGCGGCTTCATTAGCACCGCCATGTTTAGGGCCACGCAGCGCACCAATTGCGCCGGTAATGCAGGAATACATATCAGACAAGGTGCCAGCAATCACACGCCCTGTAAAAGTAGAGGCATTAAATTCATGCTCCGCGTACAGCACTAGAGATGTATTCATTGCCCGTACGTGTAAATCAGACGGAGTTTTTCCATGCAAAAGTTGCAGAAAATGTGCTGCGATCGAATCATCGTCAGTTTCGACTTCAATGCGTTTATGGTTATGGCTAAAATGGTACCAGTAGATCAAAATTGAGCCAAAGCAAGCGATTAAGCGATCACCCAATAGTTTAGCATCATCAATGTTGCGGTCTTGTGATTCTGGCTCAAGCGTGCCTAGCATTGAACACCCAGTGCGCATTACATCCATAGGATGAGCACTGGCAGGGATTTGTTCTAATACAGTTTTTAATGCCGTTGGCAAGCCACGCAGAGTTTTTAATTTTTGATGATAAGCGCTAAGCTGGATCTTATTTGGCAGTTCACCATGAATAAGCAAATATGCAACCTCTTCAAAAGTTGCGTATTGTGCTAGTTCAGTAATGTCGTAGCCGCGATAATGGAGGTCATTACCATTATGACCCACCGTGCAAATGGCAGTAGTGCCAGCAGAAACTCCGGCGAGGGCTACGCCTTTTTTCTTTTTGATCTCAATAGGGGCTGCGCTCATCACTATTTTTCTCCTCTAAATAACTCATCCAGTTTTTGTTCAAATACGTGGTAGCCAAGGTGTTCATATAGATCAGCACGGCTTTGCATCAGATCAATCACATTTTTCTGGCTACCATCTTTGCGCACAGCTTGATAGACTTTAAGCGCAGCTTGGTTCATAGCTCTAAAGGCTGAGAGTGGGTACAGCACCATGCTGACATCAACTTCGCGAAGTTCGTCTACTGTAAATAAAGGCGTAGAGCCAAATTCGGTAATATTAGCTAACACTGGAACTTTAACTGCGGCTGCAAATTGTTTATACATTCCTAGTTCGGTAATGGCTTCTGGGAAAATCATATCGGCACCAGCTTCTACGCAGGCGCAGGCTCGGTCTATTGCTGATTGCAGGCCTTCTACAGCTAGCGCATCGGTACGTGCCATAATTACAAAATTAGCATCAGTTTTTGCGTCAACGGCAGCTTTGACTCTATCTACCATTTCCGCTTGGCTAACAATGGCCTTGTTTGGTCTATGACCACAACGCTTGGCTTGTACTTGGTCTTCAATATGCACGGCAGCAGCGCCAGCTTTAATCATACTTTTAACACTGCGAGCAATATTAAAAGCACCGCCAAACCCTGTGTCAATATCCACTAATAACGGTGTGTCAGTGGCATCGGTGATGCGGCGTACATCAATTAACACATCTTCCAATGATGAAATGCCTAAGTCGGGTAGCCCTAAGGAACCTGCAGCCACGCCCCCACCAGAAAGATAAAGTGCTTTATAGCCCGTTTGAGTAGCAAGCATGGCGTGATAGGCGTTAATCGCGCCTATAATCTGTAATGGTTTTTCTTGGGCTAGCGCCTGACGAAACCTAGCGCCGGCTGAAGTTGCAGATGTCATATAAGTACCTGATATTGAAGAGGGTGTACTAGCTAAAAAATGCCTGCGCAGCATCATTTGGAATTGGCGTATTGGTTAATTTAGCTTTTTGCAAAATTTCCCAGAAATAGCGATATGTGGCGCGATCATGCAGTTCGCCATCGTATTGAATTGGGCCCCAACCTACTTGTTGTGCGGCAAGTAAAATATTGGCAGCATCGTTCACTTCATCGAAGTTAGGTTTCATTGCGTCAACAATGGCTTGAATTTGTGTAGGGTAAATGCTCCACATACGCAAAAAGCCAAATTCATTGCGTGCTCTAGAAGCATCAGAAAAAGTAGTTTCTACGTTTTTTAAGTCTAATGTCACGTTATGTGCAGGAACAACTCCATTTGCAAGGGCGGCAGCAACTACTTCCGCTTTAGCCCTTGCTAGTAGGCGATGTTCAAATTGGGCAGGGCTACGCATGGCTGAAGCTGGAATCGCACCATGATGGCCACTGACAAAATCCATTAAACCAAAATCAAGAACTTGTATCCAAGGTAGCGCGGCAATTTCAAACACTTGTTTTAGAGCGCCATGGGTTTCAATTAGGGCGTGAATTGGTATTTCGCGGCTGATATTATTACTTTTTGCAACGGCTTGAATATAACCAATCATCTCCGATAGTTGCGCTGCATTTGTGGCCTTTGGAATGGTAATGTAGCTGATAATTTGCCCCAAGCCTTTCACCAGAATATCTACATCAAGTCTCCAAGCAGGGTGCGTGTAATCATGTATACGTGCGCCTGCCATTCGTACTTTATTTGCATCGCTATTTAATACACGCACAATCATTTCCGCATGCTCACGTTCTTGGCCTGCCATAGCGCCGTCTTCACAGTCGCAAGTGATATCAAATACTGGACCTATGGTCTCTTGTAGCTGTAAGGCTTTTAGGATGAGCTTTTCACTACCAGCAAAATGCTCACAAGAAGGAATGATTGGGAACGCTTTTTCGCCGCTAAATAGGGCAACGTTCGGATGCACGAGTGTGGTATTCATAATTTCTATCCTTGTTTGCGTGGCATAAGTACGGTGTAATCTAAATCTAATACGACATTAGGGTGATAAGCAGTTTTTCCTGCCTTTTCAACATGGGTGCTCGTTAAGCTTTCTGCGCTTTGATTTTTGACGCCCACCATACGCAGTCTTAATGCGGCAATATCCACTCGGTCAGCTAGTATCCATTTTTCCACGACCTCGGTCCAAGTGTAGATAGTGTCATCTCCAAAACATGGGTTGCAATGGTTGCCGGCATTGATGGCCGCTATAGATAATGCATTTTCTAAACCATCGTGAGAAAGTGCTCGGCAGATTGAGATTACATGTCCTCCGTACATTAAACGACGTCCATGTGGGCTAGCTTTCATCATGACATCATCAAAATGTAGACGCGCATTATTCTGATAAAGTTTGGTAGCGAGCGTGTGGTCGGTGTCGCTAATCGTCATGCCTGCCGGGTGGTTGATACGTTCGCCCACTTGGTAATCATCCCAAAGGTAGGTGCCACCAGTCGTCGCCGTATCAAAATGGCGGGCATCAAGAAAGCCAGGAACTGATAATTCGTTGGCGGTCACATGCGAGGAAAGTTCAGGAACTAATGTTTCTGGTGCTGTAGCCGCTAAATTGTTTTTATGCACCATTACCCATCGCACCCAAGACAGCACTGGTTGAAATAACTGATTCACAGATACTGAGCGTACATAGACCACACCAGATTTTCCGTTAGAATTTTGTTTTAGCCCAATCACGGTAGAGCGGGTGCTTAAAGTGTCACCTATATAAACTGGATGTATAAAACGCACTTCGGCATAACCTAAATTGGCGATCGCATTCACAGAGATATCCGGTACGGTTTTACCAAAAGCCAAATGAAATGCAAGCATATCGTCTAAAGGCCGACTTCTGTAGCCTAAAGATTGAGCAACAGGCTCTGCGCTATGGAGCACTTGGCGTGCGCCAGTTAGGGCAATATAGAGAGCTACTTCCCCTTCACCTACGGTTCGAGGTGTAGCATGTGCGAGCACTTGCCCAACATGAAAGTCTTCAAAGTAATTGCCTGTATTGACTTTGTTCGCTGATAAATTAGACATGGCTTTCTTCCAAGGTGGTAATCATTTCACTAAGTTTTAGTAAGCGTGTAGCTGCCTTGACATGATGATGTTCAACCAATTTATCATTGACTACTACTGTGCCTTTTCCGCTTTCATTTGCCACTTTAAGTGCTTGAATAATTTCACGCGCATCACTTACTTCCGACGCTTTTGGTGTGTAAGCATCGTTGCTGTAATCTAGTTGTGCTGGATGAACCAATGATTTTCCGTCAAAACCCATATCTCTACCTAGGCGACAAGCATATTCAAAAGAATGCATATTTTTGAAGTCACTGGTAATGCCATCAACTACTGCACGTCCGTATGCACGAGACGCTAAGATTACTAGGGACAGCGACGTTAGAATCGCAGAGCGCTCATGTGTAACTCGGGCGTGTAATTGTGAAATTAAATCTGAAGTTGCCATGACGATACAGACAATGCGGTCAGATGCGCTGGCAATTTCCTTCGCGTTTAGAACTGCAATAGGACTTTCTATCATAACCATGATAGGGATTTGTCCGCCACCTGCAGCATCTAGAAGCGCTAATGCGTTCAGAACATCTTCGCGCGACTCAATGTTAGGGAAAAGGATTGCATCTACTTTAGTTTTTGCTATAGCTTTAATGTCATCGCCACCCCATTGTGAATTTAGGTCGTTCACGCGCACAACAACTTCGCGTGATCCGTATCCACCTTCGTTTACAAAACGGACTACATTAGCGCGAGATTCTTCTTTGCATTCTACTAATATCGGATCACCTAAATCGAGTATCACCGAATCCGCATGCAATGTGCGTGCACGCTCAAGATAATGGGTATTACATCCTGGTACGTAAAGCATCGAGCGGCGAGGGCGAAAGTATTGATTCATTGCAGTACCTTTATTTGAGTGACTTTATTTAAGATGACTCTATTTATAAGATCTATATCAAGTCAGCTATGTTTATAAGTATGGTCACTTTCGTTAAGTGGCTGTGTAGTGTAATGCGCTTTGGCATTTACCATACAGCATTGCATCATGTTTAATTAATTTACATAACTGATTATATAGACTGAAAATTAAAACTGTCAACTTATATATGATGTCTTATATAAGATATAAAACACTAGACTATTCAAAACCAGCGTGCTATAAATACATCTAATGTAAATAATATATTGATTTAAGACATTTACATGGCATAGAAATTTAGGAAAAACGCGCTATGAAAGAAAAAAACTACAGTTCACCCAGTTATAAACCGCTTTATGAGCAAATTAAAGTGTTGCTAACGCAAAGCTTAATTGGTGGTGAGTGGGGCCCAGGCGATATGATTCCTAGCGAAATTGAGCTTGCAAGTCGTTATAAAGTTAGCCAAGGCACTGTACGTAAAGCTATTGATGCGCTAGCCACCGAGCACATCTTGCTGCGTCGCCAAGGTAAAGGCACGTTTGTGGCAACCCATAGCGCGGAAGGCATGAAGTTACGCTTTTTAAGATTAACTTCGATTGATGGTCAAAAAGAATTCTTACAAAATGAATTTATATCCTGTACAAAAGGCAAAGCCGATGTGCGTATGGGACAGATACTAGATTTAAAAGCAGGTGCTTCAATTATTGAAATTAAACGCCTTTTAACCTTTTCAGGAAGGCCGTTGATTTACGATCATATTGTTGTTCCAGCTAGCCCATTTAAAGGGTTAAACGGTAATCGCGTAGAAGAGAAAAACGGGTCTATGTACAGCATGTACGAGTCGGAATTTGGCATACGCATGATACGTGCTGAAGAGCGATTGAAAGCAGTTGGAGCTGGCGGTGAAGTTGCAGTAGCACTAGGATTAAAAAATGGAGAACCTTTATTAAGCATAGAGCGCGTCTCCTTCACTTATGGTGATAAACCTATGGAGTGGCGATTAGGATTATGTATTACTGATAATCACCATTACATGAACGAGTTAGAGTAGCGCTTTTGAGAATCTCGCCTTGGCTGTATATGCAGCAATATCTATTAGATAGCGAAAAATATGATTCAAAAACTTACAAAAGGTAATTAAATTATGGACTTAAAACAAGCCGCATTGGATTACCACCAATTTCCTAAACCAGGTAAGCTTTCAGTGGAGTCTTCTAAGCCATGTGCCACTCAAGAAGATTTATCTTTGGCCTATACTCCTGGAGTAGCTGAGCCTGTGCGTGAGATTAACCGAGACCCTGCAAATGCTTATAAATATACTAATAAAGGTAACCTAGTTGCAGTTATTACCGATGGTACCGCGGTGCTAGGCTTAGGCAATATGGGCGCGTTAGCAAGTAAGCCAGTGATGGAAGGTAAGGCGATATTATTTAAACGCTTTGCTGACATTGATGTCTTTGATATTGAAATTACTGCACCTAGCGTAGAAGCTTTTATTGAAACCGTGGTAAATATTGCTCCAACCTTTGGCGGCATAAATTTAGAGGATATCGCAGCGCCACATTGCTTTCGTATTGAAAAGGAATTACGTCAGCGCTTAGATATTCCAGTATTTCATGATGATCAGCATGGTACTGCGGTGATTGTTGCGGCGGCGTTATCCAATGCTTTAGAAATTCAAGGTAAAACATTAGCATCTGCAAAAATCGTATTTCTCGGTGCCGGAGCGGCGGGTTGTTCTTGTGCTCGCCTACTTAAGCTAATGGGCGCAACTAATATCACTATGGTTGATAAATCAGGTGTGTTGAATACCGCTCGTAGCGATTTGCATGACAATAATCGTCATTTAGCAGTAGCACCTACTGCTGCAAAATCCTTGGCAGATGTAATGCCAAATGCCGATGTGTTTGTTGGAGTTTCTGCTGCCAATGCCTTAGCACCAGAATTATTATTGTTAATGGCGCCTAATCCCGTGGTATTCGCTTTGGCTAATCCTGATCCTGAAATTCAACCTAGCTTAGCCCATTCTGTACGCGATGATATTTTAATGGCGACTGGACGCTCTGACTTTCCAAATCAAGTCAACAATGCCTTGTGTTTCCCGTATTTGTTCCGCGGTGCGCTTGATGCTAAGGCTAAGCAAATTACGGATGAAATGCAGATTGCTGCCGCGCTTGCCTTAGCGGCATTGGCGCGTCAACCAGTGCCAGCGGAGGTTCTTAAAGCTTATCATTTAACTAGCTTAAGCTTCGGTAAGGATTACATAATCCCTAAGCCGTTTGATACGCGCTTACTCAAAGTGGTTTCAGGTGCAGTTGCAGATGCTGCCCGCTTGCAGCAAGCCAAATAGTCGAGTGTTAATGATGAATAGTAATCCTAAAGTACAGTCTGCCAATTCAAAAAAGGTGCGCCCTAAAAACCTGAATCTTTTTACGATTAGGATGCCAATTAATGCGTTAGTGTCTATTTTGCATAGAGTTACTGGGTGTGCCTTATTTTTAGCTTTACCGTTATTGTTGGTGACTTTTCAATTATCAATTAGCTCGGCTTCAAAGTTCCAGTTGGTACAAGACTTGATGCATTCTCCTTTAGCTAAATTGATTCTTCTAGGTTTGGCTTGGTCATTTTTTCACCATTTTTTTGCGGGAATTCGCCATTTAGCGATGGATGTACACTGGGCGACAACCTTAATTAAAGCACGCTACACCAGCAAAATGGTTTTTGTCCTTGGTGGGTTAGCTACATTGCTACTTGCCATCTCTTGGGTTTTATAACGCTATGCTTTTAAGTTTACTCACTAAACGTTACCCAGGCATGCGTGCTTGGCTCACACAGAGACTTACTGGATTGCTCATGGCAATCTATAGCGTCGTTTTATTAATACGTGTCTTGTTATTAATGCCCAGTAGCTACGAGGATTGGTTAGCATTTTCACAGCCATGGTGGTGGTGTTTGGCCACTTTTCTTTTCTGGGTGAGCTTGTCTAGCCATGCATGGCTAGGGGTACGCGATGTACTAAAAGATTATGTGCCCAATGTAAAAATTAGAATGGTGTTATTGAAATTGGTGGTGCTCGCCTTGTGGGTCTACATGGTTTGGATCACGTTTTTACTCTGCAGTTTATAGTTTTTTTATATAAGGTTTAACGAAATGGCATTAGCAACAGCAAAATTTGATGCATTAGTTATCGGTGGTGGTGGCGCAGGTTTACGCGCTTCATTGCAATTGGCGAATTCCGGCTTAAAAGTAGCGGTTTTATCCAAAGTGTTTCCAACGCGCTCACATACCGTTGCAGCGCAGGGTGGCATTGCCGCAGCGTTAGGGAATGTTGCGGATGATAAGTGGCTATGGCATATGTACGATACCATTAAAGGATCAGACTTTTTAGGTGATCAAGATGCCATAGAATTTATGTGCAAAAACGCCGCTAAAGCAATTATTGAGCTTGAGCATTTTGGTATGCCGTTTGATCGCTTAGAAAATGGGAAAATATTCCAACGCCCATTTGGTGGTATGACGCAAAATTTCGGCGAAAAAGCCATTTCACGGACCTGTGCTGTTGCCGATAGAACTGGTCATGCCATGTTGCACACGCTATATCAGCGCAACATTCAAGCTAAGACCCAATTTTTTGTCGAGTGGTTTGCCTTAGATTTAATTCGTGATTCTACAGGGGATGTCTTGGGTGTGTTGGCGTTGGAAATTGAAACCGGCGAAATTCATGTATTACAAGCCAAAACGACCTTGCTCGCTACTGGTGGTGCCGGTCGTATTTTCCAAGCCAGTACGAATGCTTTTATTAATACCGGTGATGGTCTAGGTATGGCAGCGCGTGCAGGTTTACCTTTGCAAGATATGGAATTCTGGCAGTTTCACCCCACTGGAGTGTTACATGCTGGCGTGTTGATTACCGAAGGCGTGCGTGGCGAAGGTGGTTATCTTGTTAATGGGGAAGGCGAACGTTTTATGGAGCGTTATGCACCTAATGCTAAAGATCTAGCCAGTCGTGATGTAATTTCACGTGCCATTGCCACTGAAATTAAAGCAGGTCGCGGTGTAGGTAAAAACAAAGATGCCGTATTTTTAAAGTTAGATCATTTGGGTGAAGAGCTTATCAATAAGCGCTTGCCAGGCATCCGTGAAATTGCAAAAACCTTTGCAAACGTAGACCCAATTTTCGATCCAATCCCAGTGGTACCAACCGTACATTATATGATGGGTGGCATTCCGACGAATTTAGATGGCCAAGTAGTAGAGCCTACGGCAGATGGTCAAAAAGTAGTAAATGGCTTATATGCAGTTGGTGAGTGTGCTTGCGTGTCTGTGCATGGCGCAAACCGATTAGGTTCTAACTCACTATTAGATTTGGTCGTTTTTGGCAAGGCAGCTGGAGAGAAAATGGCTTTAGAAATTGCGAAAAATCAATCGCATAAAGACTTACCAGCAGATGCGGCGGATATGACCTTGGCGCGTATTGCTCGTATTGAAAATACGAAAAACAAAGAAAGTGTTAGCGCGGTAGGTGATGATATGCGCAGAACCATGCAAACCCATTGTGGGGTATTTAGATTCCCAGATTTGCTGGCGTCTGGCATAGAGGCGATTGATGCGGTAGCTAAACGTGCACAAGAGATTCAAATTAAAGATAAAAGCGCTGTATTTAATACTGCACGAGTAGAGGCTTTGGAGTTGGATAACCTCATGGAAGTCGCTGTGGCGACAATGCATGCTGCTCACGCCCGTACCGAAAGTCGTGGTGCACATGCGCGTGAAGACTTCTCAGCTCGCGATGATGTTAATTGGTTGAAACATTCCTTAATTTACAAAGAAGATCAACGATTGGTATACAAACCTGTGCGTTTGCAACCACTGACTGTGGAATCATTTGAACCAAAAGCACGCGTTTATTAATTTAATTAAGACACCAAAATTATGAAATTTTCTATTTATCGTTATAACCCTGATGTAGATAAAAAGCCGTATATGCAAGACTATGATGTAGTCTTAGAGGACAGCGATCAAATGCTTCTGGACGCCTTAATTCGGATTAAAGACTTAGATGATAGTTTAAGTCTACGTAAGTCTTGTCGTGAAGGTGTTTGTGGTTCTGACAGCATGAACATTAATGGTAAAAACGGGTTGGCGTGTATTACTAAGCTTACTGATCTTGAAGAGCCTGTTGTTTTACGCCCTATGCCAGGATTACCGGTTATTCGCGACTTAATCGTTGATATGACGCAGTTTTTTGAAAACTATAATTCGGTTAATCCTTATTTAGTGAACAACGATGAGCCCCCAGAAACTGAGCGCTTACAGTCACCAGAAGATCGCGCGAAATTAGATGGTTTGTATGAATGTATTTTGTGCGGCGCTTGTACCACTTCATGCCCATCATTCTGGTGGAATCCAGATAAATTTGTAGGCCCAGCAGGGTTGTTACAAGCCTATCGTTTTATTGTAGATAGTCGTGATCAGGCTTTAGATGATCGTTTAGAGAACTTGGAAGCGCCTGACCGATTGTATCGTTGTCATAACATTATGAACTGTGTCGATGTCTGCCCTAAAAAACTCAATCCATCTTTAGCTATTGCTAGAATTAAAGATCTAAAAATTAAAGAAGCGAATCACAGCAAAACGCTTGAGAGCAAGGCGCCGACGAAAAGACAGATTGCCATCAAAAGTCTGCATGATTGAGATGGTAAAGCAATACACCATGACTGAAGTTGAAGTTAAACGACTTGGTTGGCGATGTCGTCGTGGTTTGTTGGAATTAGATATTGTATTGCAGCGATTTTCAGAAAAATATCTAGCTGAGTTAAGTGCTGATGAGTTGGTGGTGTTTGACATATTGTTAGATTATCCAGATAACGAGTTGCTAGATGTGGTGACATTAAGGAAAGAATTAAAAAACCTTGGGCCAGAAGAAGCTACATTTTTTAAAGCACCAGCCTTACAGCAATTGCTAGAAAAATTAAGAACCACTTAAACGAAAATAGACTTAATGTAAGCCAACCATGGAAAGATTAATACTATGAGCGAAGCACATATAGAGACCAGTGAAAATAATTTCGGCCATGTCCGTCACCAAGCTGCTAACGCTGCCCTAGGTGACAGTTGGCCAGGAATACAACTATATTACCCACCAGTAAAATATTCGCCTGCGCTTGGTATCTATGAAGATATGGAGCAAGCAGCAGCGCGCATGAAACGACATGCACATAATACCAATGCGCATACGCTAATTTTCGATCTGGAAGATGGTTGCCGACAAAAAGAAATGAGCCGTGATTTATTACGGCAAGAGCTACCTAAACTCAAACATGAAAAAGAGGTCACGATAGCTATTCGTGCTAATTCATTTCGTACTGAAGAGTATGAGTTGGATATGCAGTTAGTCAGTGATTTGGCAGATTGTATTGATGTGGTGATGTTAGCCAAAGCCGGTGAGGCTTATGGCGCTGCTGAAGTACGTGATTTATCTAGCTTTCTGATTGAGGTCAATCCGAACATCACTATCCAGCCCATTATTGAGCATCCTAAATCACTTAAAATTGCGCCTGAGCTCATGCAATACAGCACAGTTAAGCATGTAGTGTTTGGTATCCATGACTTTTCAAAAGCGATGGGAATCCACATAACACCGGAAAACTGGATAAATGAGTTGCAGTTCTACATGAATCAACTCATGTTTGAAGCACGGATTGCAGGTAAGGGCGTGATTGGAGGTGTTGAAACCTTGATTGGTAGCAGCATTATGCCGGAAAAGTTTTTAGAGCCACACGATGTTAGGCGTTGGTTAGATTTGCACGGTGACAACGAGTCCCGCGTAGTTTATAAGCATGCTTGTATGGAGTCCGCCATGGGCTTGACTGGAAAGCAGGTGATTCACCCAGGGCATATCCATTTATGTAAAACCGCCTATACGCCTTCACCAACAGAAGTAAATCAAAAAGTACGTATTTTGAAAGCGGCAATTGAAGCTGACGCCTTACTTGGTGGTGCGATTAAGTTTGAAGGTGAAATGTTAGATCCGCCTATGTTTGGTAAAGCACTACAAACGTTATTGCGTGCACATGCACTGCGTGCACTGACCCCTGAAGATATGAATTTCGCCGTACATGTACTTGAGCTATTGCCAGCGCAAGTGGTACGTCAAAACTGGCCATATGGAGTTTTACTATGAGTACATTTAAGCCTTTTGAACCTTGGGCATGGAAAGTCCCTAAGCATTTCAATATCGGGGTAGCTTGTACTGATCAGCATTTAAATACGCCCGTAGAAAAAACAATTGCTATGATTGTTGAAGACGATGTGCTTGGTACAGCACAAATCAGTTTTGAGCAGTTAGCTAGACGTACCGACCAGTTTGCCCAGTTATTGCGCAATTTAGACGTTGCCCTAGGGAACCGTGTATTAATCCGCTTACCTAATAACCTCGATTATCCGACTGCCTTTTTGGGAGCGATGAAACGCGGTGCCATTGCAGTGCCAACTTCAACGTTATTAACGCCTGAAGAAGTTGCCTACTTGGCGCGTGACTCCAGTGCTACGGTATTGGTCACAGATAAAGCAGCTTGGCCACAGTTACAAGATCATTTACATGACTTGAAAAATTTAAAGCATATCTTCTTATCGGGCGAAGGGTTGGTCAGCACACATCCAAGTTTTAATGTATGTGATTTAGATGCCGTTTTAGCAACTATTAATCATTGCGAGCCGGCACAAGCAACTTCCGCCGATGATCCTGCGTATTTGGTTTATACATCTGGCACAACCGGTTACCCCAAAGGAGTTCTTCATGCACACCGCGCACTAATCGGTCGTGAGCCGGCATCTAAATACTGGTTTAACTTTGCTAACGATAGCCAAGATCGGATTATGCATTCAGGCAAGTTCAACTGGACCTATGTATTGGGTTCAGGCCTAATGGATCCGTTATATTTAGGCAAAACCGTAATTGTGTATGAAGGCAAAAACGACGCCGACACTTGGACTCGTTTAATTGCCAAGCATAGCGCCACCATTTTTGTTGGTGTGCCGACAATTTACCGACAAATTATACAAAAAAGCAAAGCCTTGCAGGCTGATGTGCCAACCCTACGCCATTGCATGAGCGCTGGAGAGCATTTGTCTGATGAAGTTCTACAACAATGGCGTAGCCGTTTTGGCGTAGATATTTACGAAGCAGTCGGCATGAGTGAGTTTTCTTATTACTTATCGCAAAGCGTTGCACGCCCAATTCTCGCAGGTTCAGCAGGCTTTCCACAGCCTGGCCATGCTATTCAATTATTAGATCCCGAAACTTTACAAGCAGTTGCTACTGGCGAAGAGGGCATGATTTGTGTACCTGATAATGACCCAGGCCTTTTCTTACGCTACTGGAATCTTGATGAAGAAACGGCCAAATACAAACATGACGGCTGGTTTTTTACCGGTGATTATGCCCGCTACGATAGCGAAGGTTATATTTGGTTTTTGGGGCGTAAAGATGACATTATCAAAAGCTTCGGCTACCGTGTTTCGCCTTATGAAATCGAGCGTGTTTATAAATCACATCCTGCCGTGGCTGATTGTGCTGCCGTTGGTGAAGAGTTAGAAAAGGACAAGCTATTGGTTGTGACCTATGTCATTTTGCAGCCGAATGCTGAGGTGACCGCCGACGAGTTGTTAAGCTTTGGTAAGCAACATTTAGCGGCTTACAAAGCCCCTAAAACCGTGTATCTGACTAAAGATTTCCCGCGCACTAAAAATGGTAAAATCCTACGTAAAGATATTAACAATAAAATGGCTTACGCGAAGTCCGCGCGCTAAACACACTCTATTTATTTTAAATCATAGGCTGCTACATTGACCATTGTTCATCAAGAAGACTTTATTCAAAGCATTGCTGATGCCTTGCAATATATTTCCTATTACCATCCCGTAGACTATATACAGGCCTTAGGTCGTGCTTATGAGGCAGAGCAGTCGCCAGCAGCTAAGGATGCGATTGCACAAATTTTAACTAACTCCAGATTATGTGCTGAAGGTAAAAGGCCGTTATGTCAGGATACTGGCATTGTTGTTGCTTTCGTAAATGTAGGTATGCAAGTGCGCTGGGATGCTAAATCAGGTGCAGCGTTGATGGATGTAGTGCAAATGGTGAACGCGGGTGTTAGCCGAGCCTACCAATTGCCTGAGAATAAATTACGCGCGTCAATTGTGAGTGATCCGGCTGGAAAGCGCACCAATACTAAAGACAACACACCGGCAATCGTACATGTTTCTCTAGTTGCGGGTGATAAAGTGGATGTGAGTATTGCCGCAAAGGGCGGTGGTTCAGAAAATAAAGCTAAGCTGGCGATGCTTAACCCAAATGACAGCATTGTGGATTGGATCTTAGAAGTTGTGCCCAAAATGGGTGCAGGATGGTGCCCACCAGGCATGCTGGGAATAGGAATTGGTGGCAGTGCAGAAAAAGCCATGTTACTCGCTAAAGAATCATTAATGGCTCCGATTGATATCCACGAACTCAAAAAACAAGGCGCAAAAAATAGAATTGAGGAGTTGCGCTTAGAGATTTTTGAAAAAGTAAATGCACTGGGGATAGGTGCACAAGGGCTAGGCGGTTTAGCCACCGTGCTTGATGTGAAAATTTTAGATTATCCTACCCATGCAGCCAGCTTGCCTGTGGCGATTATCCCTAACTGCGCGGCAACTCGCCATGTACACTTTGAATTAGATGGCAGCGGTGCTGCCGAGTTAGTCCCGCCAAATTTGGATGATTGGCCTAAGGTACAATGGTCACCAAGTGCTGATTCACCAAGAGTGAATTTGGATACGATTGTACGGGCTGATATACAGGCTTGGCAGCCAGGACAAACTTTATTGCTAAGTGGTAAGTTGCTGACTGGACGTGATGCCGCGCATAAGCGCATCGCGACTATGCTAGCTAAGGGTGAAAAACTGCCAGTAGACTTTAACAATCGCTTTATTTATTACGTAGGGCCTGTTGATCCAGTAGGTGATGAAGCTGTAGGGCCTGCGGGTCCAACGACGGCAACACGTATGGATGGTTTTACCGAAATGATGCTTAGCCAAACTGGGTTGCTCGGGATGGTAGGTAAGGCTGAGCGTGGTGATGATACGATAGCCGCCATTGCCAAGCACAAGTCAATATACTTGACTGCGGTTGGCGGTGCTGCTTATCTGGTGAGTAAAGCGATTAAAAAAGCGGAAGTACTCGCCTTTGCAGACTTGGGCATGGAAGCTATATATGAGTTTACGGTGCAAGATATGCCTGTAACGGTTGCAGTTGATTCTAAGGGTGTTTCAGTGCACAGCACTGGACCAGCTTTATGGAAAGCAAATATTGCGGCAGAAAAGTTGGCGCGGCATCCTAAAATAGAGATTACTGAGATTTAGCAGCTTTATAACGAGTATTATTTGCATTAATATTAGTGGAAATTGACTGTATATTTTTCATAAGCGACCGCAATATGTTGAATTTAAGATTACTTTTTGCTTCAAGTTTACTGAGCGTGAGCCTGTCGACTAGTGCACACCAAGTATTGTCTTACCTGATTGAGCCTGAGTATCTTGGCCCTAGCGTGGAAGATAATGTCGTATTGATGGACACCGATAAAAATGGCTATGCCGATATATTTGAAGTGCGTGCTTATTTAGAAAAAATACACGGCAGAGATTACCAAAAAGAGCTTCTAGATAAATGGGAATCCTCAGTTAATGGCAAAAGCTGTAGTACTTCTTTTGCCAAACAGTTGTACCTAAAGTAATACAATTAAATTAGATAAACTAGGCTGCATGGGCATTAGCCACAGGTGCAGCTTGTATAATAATCATTAACGATTCAATAAAACTTAAGACGAATAAACCATGCTAAAAGCCTATGCTGCGCACGTTCAAGAACGTGCAACCCAAAATCTACCACCATTACCGTTAAGTGCCGAGCAAGTGGCCGAAGTGGTCAGTCTGCTAAAAAATCCACCCGTGGATGAAGGCGAAAATTTACTCAATTTAATTAGCAATTGTACCCCAGCAGGTGTAGATCAAGCCGCTTACGTAAAGGCTGCTTTTTTATCTGACTTAGCTTTAGGTAAAGCACAGTCACCATTAATTGATGCAGAACTTGCTGTGGAGTTGCTCGGTACGATGCTAGGTGGATACAACGTGCAGGCATTAGTGGCTTTGCTTGATACTACGATGGCAGTCGCGGCGGTAAAAGCCCTGTCTAATACGATCTTAATGTTTGATGCGTTTCATGATGTAGATGAAAAAATGAAAGCCGGCAATGCGCATGCTAAAGCACTGATTGAATCTTGGGCTAATGCCGAGTGGTTTAGTAATGCGCCAGCACTAGAGCAAGAAATTAAAGTGGTCGTATTTAAAGTTGATGGTGAAACCAATACCGATGATTTAAGCCCAGCACAAGAGGCTTGGAGCCGTCCAGATATTCCATTGCACGCCAAAGCGATGTTGGTCAGTAAAATGCCTGAAGGTTTAAAGTTAATTGATACCCTCAAGCAAAAGGGTTTGCCTTTGGCTTACGTGGGTGATGTTGTTGGTACTGGATCTTCACGTAAATCAGCTATTAACTCCTTACAGTGGTTTATGGGAGATGATATTCCTAACATTCCAAATAAGCGAACTGGTGGCGTGATTCTAGGCAGTAAAATTGCACCTATTTTCTTTAATACGGCTGAAGATTCTGGAGCTCTGCCGATTCAGTGTGACGTATCTAAGATGCAAACCGGAGATGTCATCACGATTAAGCCGTATGTAGGACAAATATTGAATGCTTCAGGAGATGTGATTTCAAGTTTTGATTTGGCACCATTGACGTTGCCTGATGAAGTACGTGCTGGAGGACGTATTTCCTTGATTATTGGTCGTGGATTAACCTCTAATGCACGTCAAGCATTAGGTTTAGCGCCTTCCACTATGTTTATCAAGTCAATGACACCTAAAGACACCGGTAAAGGCTATACATTGGCGCAAAAAATGGTGGGTCGTGCTTGCGGTTTGCCTGAAGGTACTGGTGTTCGTCCAGGTAGTTACTGTGAACCAAAAGCGACCACAGTAGGTTCGCAAGATACTACGGGTGGCATGACACGTGATGAGCTGAAAGAACTCGCTTGCTTGGGCTTTAGCGCAGATTTGGTGATGCAAAGTTTCTGCCATACTGCAGCTTACCCAAAACCGGTTGATATTAAGTTACAACATAGTTTGCCTGAATTTATGTCGAGTCGCGGAGGTGTTTCTTTACGTCCTGGTGACGGTGTGATTCACTCTTGGTTAAACCGCCTAATTTTGCCTGATACAGTCGGTACTGGAGGAGACTCACATACACGTTTCCCTATCGGCATTTCTTTCCCTGCGGGTTCTGGATTAGTTGCATTTGCTGCTGCAATGGGGGCAATGCCACTTGATATGCCTGAATCAGTTCTTGTTCGATTCACTGGCACAATGCAGCCTGGTATTACACTAAGGGATTTGGTGAATGCCATTCCTTATGCCGCTATTCAAAAAGGCGAGCTTACAGTAGGTAAGCAAGGCAAAAAAAATGTATTTAATGGCCGTATTTTAGAGATTGAAGGTTTACCAGATTTAAAAGTGGAACAGGCGTTTGAATTTGCTGATGCTTCAGCTGAGCGATCAGCGAATGGTTGTACAGTGAAGTTAAATAAAGAGCCAGTAATTGAGTTCTTAACTTCAAATATCGTATTGATGCAAAATATGATTGATAACGGCTATGAAGATGCACGCTCCTTACAACGCCGTATTGAGAGTATGCAGGCATGGTTAGCTAAACCTGAACTGCTGTCACCAGATGCAGATGCAGAATATGCTTACATCATTGAAATTGATTTAAACGAAATTAAAGAGCCACTGTTAGCTTGCCCGAATGATCCAGATGACATTAAACCTTTATCAGCTGTGTCAGGCGATAAAGTGGATGAAGTATTTATTGGCAGTTGTATGACCAATATTGGCCATTATCGCGCGGCTGCCAAAGTGCTTGAAGGCTCTATCAATATTCCAACCCGTTTATGGATAGCGCCACCTACACGTATGGATGAAGATCAATTGCGCAATGAGGGTGTGTATTCGGTATTTGGAGTGGCTGGAGCGCGCACAGAGATTCCAGGTTGTTCACTTTGCATGGGCAATCAGGCGCGTGTTGCGGATAAAGCCACTGTTTTCTCCACTAGTACCCGAAATTTTGATAACCGCATGGGTCGCGATGCACGTGTTTACTTAGGTTCAGCTGAATTGGCCGCCGTGTGTGCCAAACTAGGTCGCATCCCAAGTTATGCTGAATATATGGAAACGGTAGGTAATAAATTGCAGAATGTGGCTGAAATCTATAAATATCTTAGTTTTGATCAAATGCCAGATTATTCTGCCAGCATGGCCAAAGCCAAGAAAATTATTGCCATTGCAGAAGTTAGCTAACGCACCATTCATTGGTGGCCAATAATCTAAGGTATTTTAATGGTTGATCCTGACAATCCAAATAAAAAAACGGATATTTTTGACCAAGATGCGCTAATAGAAACGCCTAAGCGCGGAGCTTGGAAAATTATGTTGCCGTTAAGCTTGGTGTTGCTTGCGGTAATTTTTGCTGCTTGGCATTTGGGTTGGCATGCCAAAGCAGTGACTGCAGGGGTGCTTTTATTTGCAGCATTCTCGCATCTTTTTGCATGGATATTGGGCATCATTACTTTGCTCCCGTTTATCGGCCCATTACTGGTAAAAGTGCTTAGCCTATCAATTATTTGGCTGTTAAATGCAATTGGCTACCTTGTGGCCTATGTTGCGATCAAGCGTGGTTACTCTAAAGATGTATTGACCTATCGTGCAATTACCATCGCTTTGATAACTGGCATTGTCATTGGTTTTTTGATGGGTAGCTTGCTTTAATTATTAGGCATGGTGATTGCTAAATTTAAGCAAAGTCGGCTTTATAGACATATATTAAAGTTAGGTGATTTCTTTCCTGCCATTTTCTTTTTCGGCGGTTTCCTATGGGATGCGCTAACCATAGGCCAAAATGTTGCGGCGCTCGATTTGTATATCTTTGGTGTTTATCTTAGCGTTGCCGCGTTCATTCTGTATGTCATCGGTAGACCTAGCTACGTCGATGCGGACGCAAACCATTTATCTTCAAGATTAGGTAAGTTTCGGACGCGAATAAGACAGTCACGCATACACTGGCCACATTTCCCCTATTTCTTGCTGCAGTTTATTTACGGAAATTTACTAAGCTCACTTTTTATTTTGTATTTTAAAAGTGCCAGTCATTGGTTGGCGTGGTTAATGTGCTTGCTATTAGGCGGGCTACTAGTTGGCAATGAGTATCTAGAAAGTGAATACAAGCGATTTACCCTCAGTTGGGCTTTGTTTGGCTTTTGTGCCATGCTGTTATTTAATTTTGCCTTACCTTTTTTAATCGGTAGCATTCATCCAATCTGGTTTTACTTAAGCACACTCATGGGTGTAGTTGCCACGCATAGCCTATATAAACATACACCTAATCACTTTGGTAGTATTAAACCTGTATGGATAATTGCAGTATTGTTGATGTTGGCTTATACCGCCGATATGATCCCGCCAGTCCCTTTGGTTAAGCGAGATATTGCCGTGGCCTATGCGCTCACTAAAGTTAACGGAGATTTCCAGTTAACGCAGCAACCATCAGCTTGGTTCGTATTTTGGCGCAAAACTAGTAATGATTTAGAAGTATTGCCAGGTCAGCGCGTTTATTGCGTATCCTCTGTATTTGCTCCCCCTGGGCTAAATACCAAGCTATTCCATCGCTGGCAGTTGTATAACAAAAAACTAGGATGGCAGACCCAGTCTCTGATTGGCTTTTCTTTAGCTGGTGGTCGTTATAATGGATTTCGTGGCTATACCTATAAGCAAAATCTTGAAGAGGGTGAATGGCGAGTAGCTGTGGAAACTGAAAACCAAAAGACTGTGGCAATTTACCCCTTCACAATCAAGAGCGTAACTGCAGCGATCCCTACAATCACGCAAACCTTTTAAAAGCTTTGGCAGGGGTTGCATTAATAATTTTAGCTTTCTAGTCCCTAGTTATATCCAAATTTATTTACTGCACCTAGTTGCTGTAACTCTTCATCGTTGTATAAGCGACCGCGAGTAATAAACGCCATGCCTGTGCCGCAGTCTAATGAAAATGATCCGCTAGAGCCTGATACCGCGTCTAAGATGGTGTGGGTGTTTTCTGAGAATTGAAAATGGCTGTGGCCCATGTAAAAAATAGCGCCATCCAGTTCGCCCAGGATCACATCGGAAGGGCTAGGTTTGAATTCATTTGCTGGCATACATAATGGCCCGCTGCCTTCGCAACAGCCCCCAGATTGTAGAAATACAATGGGGCCAAATTGTGCTGTGAGCTTGTGTATTAATTCTAATGCGGCAGGGGTTGCAGAAAGACGTTCGGTCATAAAAGGTCTCCTATTACAAATAAAAAGCTAGCATATAAGCAAAAGGCGGCATAGCCGCCTTTTGCTTTACTTATTGCTTAAAACAAGTCGCTTAGAAGAAGCCTAGTTTTTTAGGACTATAGCTTACTAATAAGTTTTTGGTTTGTTGGTAGTGATCTAACATCATTTTATGTGTTTCACGGCCAATACCAGACTCTTTATAACCACCAAATGCAGCATGTGCAGGGTATGCATGGTAGCAGTTAGTCCATACGCGACCAGCTTTAATGCCACGACCCATACGGTAAGCACGGCTACCATCACGTGACCAAACACCAGAACCTAGACCAAATACTGTGTCATTAGCAATCGCTAGTGCGTCTGCTTCATCTTTAAAGGTTGTAACAGCTAACACTGGACCAAAAATTTCTTCTTGGAACACACGCATTTTGTTGTTGCCTTTAAGTAGGGTAGGTTGCACATAATAACCTTCAGCAAATGCACCGCTTAATACATTACGTTGACCGCCAATTAAAAGTTCTGCACCTTCTTGTTTACCAATATCCATGTAAGACATGATTTTGTTTAATTGGTCTTGTGATGCTTGTGCACCGATCATGGTATTAGGATCTAAAGGGTTACCTTGCACAATAGCAGCCACACGTGGTAACACTCTTTCCATGAATTTGTCATAAACAGACTCTTGGATTAACGCACGTGATGGGCTAGTACAAACTTCGCCTTGGTTGAATGCAAATAGAACCAAACCTTCAACCGCTTTATCAAAGAAGTCATCGTCAGCATCCGCAATATCTTCAAAGAAGATGTTAGGTGATTTGCCACCTAATTCCAAAGTAGCTGGAATTAAGTTTGATGCAGCAGCTTGTGCAATCACGCGACCCGTTGCGGTTGAACCGGTAAAGGCAATTTTGCCAATACGACGACTATTAGCAAGTGGCGCGCCAACTTCACGACCGTAACCATTCACAATATTAATTACGCCTGGTGGTAGGATATCAGCAATCAATTCCATTAAAATCAGGATGCTGATTGGTGTAAATTCTGCTGGTTTCATAACAACACAGTTACCAGCAACCACTGCAGGCGCTAGTTTCCAAGCGGCCATTAGGATTGGGAAGTTCCATGGAATAATTTGACCAATGACGCCTATAGGCTCATGGAAGTGGTAAGCCACCATGGTTTCATCGATTTCACTTAAAGAGCCTTCTTGCGCACGCATACAGCCAGCGAAATAGCGGAAGTGATCAATCGCCAGAGGAATATCAGCATTCATAGTTTCACGAATTGGTTTGCCGTTATCTATGGTTTCGGCAGTCGCTAATAATTCAAGATTAGCTTCTAAGCGATCCGCAATTTTAAGTAACAAATTTGCGCGCTCGCCTGGTGCCGTACGGCCCCATTTGTCAGCTGCAGCATGTGCTGCATCTAATGCCAATTCAACATCTTCTTCGCTAGAACGCGCTGCTTTCGTATAAGGTTTACCAGTAATTGGTGTAATTACATCAAAATACTCGCCTTTAACAGGTGCAACCCATTTACCGCCGATAAAATTATCGTACTTGGCTTTGTAAGGTATTTTTACGCCAAGGCCTTTTAGTAGATCTAAACTCATGCTGACTCCTCTAGTTTTGCTATTGTAAATATAGTTTATCTGCTCGTTAAACCTGATTGATTGGTGAGCATTATCATGTTGCTAAAAAGCTGGTTTGATTTCCTATACCCTATACACAGCAAGGATTTTGTAAATAAATTGTAAACGCTAGCCCGAATCAAACAATAACCCTTAGCACGTCGCAAATCAAGCAATAATTTTCACTTTTTCATAAGTCTTGTATATGAGTTGTGCTGATATTTTTGTCTGGTTGTTATAAGTATTGTTGAATTTAAATTGGTTTTTGCCACTATTGGACTATGTTGTATTTATTGTAACGAGTAGCAGATATTTAATTATGATTTATGAAGTGCTAACGTTAAAATTGCTAGTTGAAAATGAATAGCAAGCGCTAGGTTTTACAACATTAAAGGAGTAATAAAATGAGTCAAGATAGCGTTTTAGTTGAATCTATCCCTAAGTGTGGTTGTGGTCGCAGTTTACATATGCCTTATTGTGATGGCAGTCATGGACGTTCTGATGCGCAATATGCAGAATGGAAGCTGCAAACCGAGCAAGAAAAACTTCAGGCAACTGCAGACAAAGAATAGTCTTTAAACTTAAGTGTCTTTAAGGATAAATTTAGTTTTTTGTAATAGTGATTAAAGTATCTTGCTAGATTATAATTCAGCATGTTTTTATAGAGGGTTGTTGCTTTGGAAGCTAAGTACCTTGGAAAGGTATTCCAACCGCAAGGTTGACAGTTCGATTCTGTAGCCCTCTGCCCATTATTTTCTACAAGCATCACGCACTTGTCCTAGCGTTGTAATAAACCCGTCAATATCAGGCGACTTCGGTTTGTAATACTGATTTACATACGCCTTAATTGTAGACGCTGCGTGGTCGGGATAGTCTTTGGTAATGTTAACGAGCTCGGCAACCCTATCTCGACAATGTTTAGCGCTCATCCCCATATGAACGCCGAATTCGCATATTTTCTCAAATAAATTGTCTGGAGTTTTGCCTGCTTGTGCAAAAGGCAGGTCGCCCAGGTCGCCCATGCCGCCAATACCGGAAAATGAGATGGCGGAAAGTATGTCATGATTAGCGCGCATGCCTCGGTAGGCTCGCATAGGCGCAGGGTCGAACACAGGAGATAGTCGTGCATTTCCGTTAGCGCCGAGGATAGCCCAGTTTTCAAGGTGCAGGTCTCCGTTACCGGTGAGGAATGACATGACTAATCGGGTGAATAGATCGGCACGATCCAGAGTGCTGTTTTCACTCACAAGTTTCAGCGCCTTCCAGACGTCCTCCATGCTGCCGTCCGTGGTATCGAAGAACTTTCCAGGGCTGCCTGATTGCAGGATGCTGTAAAGCGATTCTAGTGGAATTGGTAATCCATGGTGACGATCGAATCGTTCCGTTGCCATGACAGAGACTTTCTCGCTTTTGAATTCAAACTCATGCCTCCAAATACGGGGAATATCAAGGCCTGCCAGTTTGTGATACTGGTAACAAAGGTGTTCAAGTGGAATCAAACCTGGGTAATGCGGCGTATCAATCTTAGCTAACACTAAGGTGCCATTGTCTGGGGAAGTGAGCCCATCCCAATCCCCATTTGCATTCAATGTAATGCCTGTGAGCAATTTTGGATTGAAACCAGTTACTCCTGGTGTGGGGCCAATAGCCTCGATAATTTCTTCAATTTCATCGTCGTTACTTGCCGTTCCTTCAGCAATTCTTTTGAAGGCTGCCCAAAGGGCTGATGAGCCTTCTTTTGATAAATCTTTCCGTGAAGGAATTAAATAATACCTTTCTGCATCTTGGTCAGATTTAAAGGCGTCAACATGCCCAATGCCATTTCTACCGGCGAACAAAAGCATCTCCCACTCTTGGTCGATGATAGGCATTCCGCGGATGTTGATACGTCGCTCTAATAGCTTACTAAGAATTACGTACTGCGGATTATTATTCCTTGGAGGCATGAGTACCCGTAATTGGGGTGGCAAATTACTGGTAGGTGTGCGCGGGAAAACCATGGTCGGATGATTCAGTTTATCGTGAACCAGGCTAATCCCTGGAAGTCCAAGATTTATAGCCTCTTTTGTTTTTGTAACGCGTAGCTCTGATGGCGTTAATGTCATCTCTGCCAGCTTAACTGGACTACCACTATACCGAGTCCAAAGTACACCGTACTTGTCCATCAAAACAGCTCCCCACGCGCAAGCTTCTCTGAAGCTTCGTTATCTGGAACAACGACAAGCTTTAGCCCTGCCGCCTCAAGCAGTTTATTGATGGTAGAAAATCGACAGTCCCCCGTAGACAATAATCGACTAATAGCAGGCTGATGCAATCCAGCATGATTGGTTAGTTGTTGCCTACTTAAATTTTTTTTTGCGGCATCAGAAAAAATCTGATCGATAAGATAGTTGAGTTTCATAACACTAACGTTAATTTTTAAGTTAATTAGTTTTAATAATAACGTTTACGTTATAATGTGGCAAGTGTTTTTAACGAGTTTTATTTTTGTCCTCGATTAATGCTTGAATTAAGCGTGAATTTTTTCATGACATTGGTGTTCGACGATTGTCAGGCTTAGCTAACAATAAGTGCACATCACCAAGAGCTCGCTCTAAAAACCCACCCTCGCAATAGCATAAATAAAATTCCCACATACAGATGAATTCATCAGAGTATCCAAGTTGCTTCACTTGAAGCCTATTGGCAATCGGCGCATCACTCATGGAGGCAAAAAAATCGGTTTCAATTTGTGCACCAACTTCACAATTATTTGCGACAATTTCTTGCAGACGTTGTTTAGATAGGTTGGTAATACCTTGTCTGATAAGCCTGTCTGGCAGTAGCCCTTTTTCTGCCAAACGTATGGCCAATCTTGTTAATTGCATTTCCATCCTTTATTTTTGTTAATCGTTAGCACTGTGGCTATTTTGAAATATGTGGTCTAAAACGATTTTTTTGATCAATGACGCTTATATTACGTAGCAATTATGACTTTCTTAATATTGTTGCTTGCAAATATTTTTTAATACACTGTTTTAGTCCAGCAGCAATTTTTTAAGTTCAATTGTATTTTTTACTGTATGGCGGGCAAGTCTTCCCAGCGAGTGGTGTAACTCGGACTCTTATTACCTTGCTTCATGCGCCATGGGCGCTTAAAGCCTTCACTTGCGAGTTTAATAGATGCCTTACCCATTTTGCGGTTGATGTTATCCATGGTAGCCATCAACGCCTCAGACTTGGGTGAGACTTCACTCTGACTAAATAAATCTGTTTGAACCCTTAGTTTTGACACAATCTCACCGAGCATTACGCCAGCCTTAGCGTAGTTGTAATTAGGTTTGTAGATTTGTTTTAACCCCCAAAGAGCTGCATTTACCAGTTGCCGGCTGTCGTCAGTGGGGTAGGTGAGTGGGATAGTCATGCCGTTGCTATAAAACGGGTCATTTGGCTTAAATGGGCTCGTGCGAATGTAGATGTAAACGGAACCAGAAAAGCAGTGTTGACGACGTAGCTTTTCTGCGGCGCTACACACATAGAGTGTGATTGACTCAGCTAGACTATTGTAATCGCACACTGCATAACCAAAGCTACGTGAGCTGATGATTTGCTGTTTTGGCGGGCTGATTTCCTCTAGCTCAATACACACTGTGCCATTAAGCTCACGGATTGTTTTTTCCATTACCACGCTAAATTGCTGACGTATGCGTTGTGGATTGGCGCGCTTAAGGTCAAGCGCGCTGCTAAAGCCCAGCGCTTGCAACTGGGGTGCAAGTTTGCGACCTATCCCCCAAATTTCACCCACATCCAGTTGTGCGAGCAAAGCATCTAATTCTAAGCCAGTCATGGTGTTGAAGTTACATACGCCATTGAAAGCAGGGTGCTTTTTAGCACAATGGTTGGCCAGTTTGGATAAGGTCTTGGTTGAAGCGATGCCGACAGATACGGGTAGCCCCGTCCACTTTAAAATGCGCTTACGCATTTGCTGGCCGTATTGAATTAAATCGCGCGATTCAAAGCCACTAAGGTCTAGGAACGACTCGTCAATTGAATATATTTCTTGATTTGGACTAAACGCATGCAAGATGGACATGACGCGATTGCTCATGTCGGCATATAGCGCGTAGTTGCTAGATAATCCAATAATTCCATGCTGTTTAACTAAGTCTTTAAGCTTAAACCAAGGCGTTCCCATTGCAACGCCTAGTGCTTTAACCTCGTTGCTCCTTGCCACCGCACAGCCGTCGTTGTTAGAAAGGACCACCACAGGTTTGCCGGCAAGCTTGGGGTTAAATACACGCTCGCAAGAGACATAGAAGTTATTAACATCAATGAGCGCAATGCTACGCATTGTTTTACTTAAAGCGTCTAAAAGAACCGGTGGCTACGCCCCAAATTTCAAAATTCATCTCTTCGGTAATTTCTATAGGCGAGTAAGCGCCAGTTGAGTTGGCTGGTAATAACCTAGGGGTACCATCGGCTCTACGGCTTAAGATTTTAATGGTGAATTCACCATCTACCACAGCTAGTACGATATCGCCGACAGAGGCCAGCTTCGATCGGTCGATCACAGCTTTGTCTCCTGGCAATAGCCCGACATCAATCATGGAGTAACCTTGAATGGTGACGAAAAAAGTAGCGTCTTTTTGGTCAATTAAAAATTCACTAGGATCTAGTCGTTTCTCTACATGCTCTTCTGCGGGGGAGGGAAAACCCGCCGATACTTTGGATGAATACAATGGTAGTTTAATAGACGGCGCGTATAACGTCGGCAGTTCAAACTCGCTAATGGCATCAATATCTACCATTAGTTTTTTACGTTGATAGGCAGCCAAAAAATCCTTAATCACTGGTGATTGACTAGATGGAATACGTAGCACAGCAGTAGGCTCGCCAAACTTACCTGAGCCGACCTTGCGGCCAGCCCCAGGTTGATTTTTACGTGGCGCAATTTTGCTTACATTCGTTTTATTGGTATTTGTTTCGTTAGATTGGCTCATGCTAATTATTGTAACAATAATTAATGGACTGTGCTTAGCGGACAAATAAAAAGATTTATTTGCTTAGATAGGGCGTTGATATTTTTGGTGCCCCCGACAAGCGCACGCACACTAAAATTCAAACAACAACACATTGATTTATATATATTAGTTAAAATTAAGATGCTATAACCTGCCGGCTTAATTAACTATCCAACATCGGGAAATATAATTCCAAGGGGGTCTAAAAGAGTAATGCGCGAATCTAGAGTCTATTTAAGAAAATTTTTATAACCTACAATATCAAGTAACTTTCTTGAGCCATTATGCAGGCAAACCCGCATTACTTTATTATCTAAGGTGGATACGTAAAGTGCATCCTCTCTGAGAATGGCATGTGTTGAATTAGGCACATGATAAGTTTTTTCTCTTTTAGATAATTTATCTAATACTATAATTAAATTATTTATCATATCCAATTTATGTAAACTCCACCTTTTTGACTCAAGCATAAAATTTCTCTTTAAAAGTTTGTCGCCAATTGTCACAAATGTAGGCAAAAAAATGGGGGCGGTCTAAGCGCCCTAAAAAAGAAATGCTACCTAACGTAATTACATGAGGTGCATTTATTAATTACCGCCAACTCTTGCAAAGTAGTCACCCCAAGCAATACCAAAATTCTAGCTTTTACTACCTTAACAGTTATTTCGGCAAGGCCAAGATGTTGAGCTATTTCCTTTATCATCATTCCACTACTCAACAAATCAAATATTACCCGCTGCTTTTTTGTAAGTAGCGTTAATTTGGTTGCATAGATACCAACGAGTTTTAATGCATCCATTTCCAATAAAGGAATTTTCTTTAGATGAAGATTACTTGCTGATTTGTTGGTGTTTATATTTATCATATAGAGGAATCATACATCATATATTACATATATTACATATATTACATATATTAATGAATATTGGATATGTATATAACGATGTGTAAAGGAAGATTGAAAGGTCCATTTTTGACCTTAATCACTTATACAACAACTTCTGAAAGTGCTTATCTATAGGTAGTCTGTGGGGATAATTGAGGTGAATTAAAACCTCAAAGCAATGGTATGGATTCCCCCTCCCTGAAAGGGCGCCGAAGTGTCAAACTGGAGTTTCCACACAACCAGTAAAGAGAAAGGGAGTTCATCATGAGAATTGTACGAGTTGGCGTAGATTTGGCAAAGGATGTTTTTCAGCTTCATGGACATTGAGCTTAGTGGTTACTGACCCCCAAGCACAAAAATAGCCACTCCAAACAATGACACTAAAGCTACCTGATTGATTGTTATTATTGCCTTGCTTAACTAACACTTAGACAGACTATAAAACGAAAGGGGGAGTATCTTTTTGCTTGAGTCGAGCTTCAAACAAATTAATAGGCAGGGGTTTACTTAATAGGTAGCCTTGATAGTGAGAGCAGCCATTGTCGAATAAATACTGCCATTGCTCAATTGTCTCTACACCCTCAGCAATGACATTAATACCTAGGCTCTCTGCCATCACGATGATTGTACGCACAATCGCTCTGTCACTAGCATCAACAGTAATGTCCCTTACAAATGATTGGTCAATTTTCAATTGAGTCAGCGGTAATTTTTTCAAGTATTGTAATGAGGAATAACCGGTACCAAAGTCATCCAACGAGAACTGAACCCCCACTTTTCTAAGTTCATCCATCTTGACAATAATGTCGTCAATATCATTCAAGAGCATACTTTCAGTGAGTTCTAACTTTAGTAGTGCAGGGTTTACGTTATGGTGTTTGATGGCAGCTTTGACTTGCGTAACGAAGTCTTTCTGATGGAATTGCTTAGCACTTACGTTGACAGCAAGCACAAGCTCTCTTGCAAGGGGTATTCTCTGCCAGGCTTTAAGTTGCGAACAGGCTTCATTAATAACCCAATTACCGATAGGCACTATAAGCCCCGTTTCCTCAGCAAAGGGAATGAAGGCAGCTGGATAAACCATGCCGAGTTTAGGATGCATCCAGCGAATTAGAACTTCTGCACCTACTGGTCTATTGTCACTGTCTACTTGGACTTGGTAGTACAACTTAAATTGATGTTCTTTAATGGAAGTGCGTAACTCGCTCTCCATTTTAACCCGATTATTTATTATCTCTTGCATTAGGGGGTCAAAGAAACTAAAGGTATTGCGTCCTTGGGCTTTAGATTCATACATAGCAATATCTGCTTGCCTCATCAAATCTTCTGGCACTTGTTCACGACTATTGAATAATGCAATGCCTATACTAGGAGTGCTATTATAAATATGCGTGTTTAGTGTATAGGGTTCATTCAGGGTGCTGATTATTTTTTCGGCCACAAGTTTGGCTTGAGCTGCAGCTTTGACCAAATTACCACTTAAATTTTCTAGCAGTATGACAAACTCATCTCCTCCAATACGAGTAACGGTATCATTCTGCCTGACTGAGGCTGTTAGTCTTAATGCTACTTGCTGTAGAAGTAAATCACCAAAGCTGTGGCCAAGTGTATCATTGAGGTTTTTAAAGTGGTCTAAGTCCAAAAACATCAGCGCACCCCGCTGCCCACTACGTGCACTCGCAGATAACGCATGTTTTACTTTGTCTAGCAATAAACGGCGATTGGGTAACTGTGTAAGTTGGTCGTAGAATGCAAATTGTTTTATTTTTTCAGCAGCGGCATTGCTTATTGTGATGTCTGTGAGTGTAGCTACGTAGTTGGTAAGTATACCTGCAGCATTATTGACACCCGTGATAGTCAATTTCTCATTGTAAACCTCACCACTCTTACGACGATTCCATATTTCACCTTTCCACACGCCATTATTGTTAATTTCTAACCACATATCAGTGAAGAATTGACTGTCATGCTTACCTGAATTTAGAAGCTTGGGGTTTTTTCCGATAACTTCTTTTTCACTATAACCCGTGATAATAGTAAACGCATGATTGACACGAATAATACATTTTTTAGCGTCGGTAACAAACATACCTTCTTGTGACTCAAAAACAATAGCAGCAATGCGTAATGACTCCTCGTTTCTCTTTAGCTCTATATTTCTCCTATTAATTCTGCCCTCAAGGGTTAGATTGGTTTCAACTAGCGACTCTTGAGAAACTTTTAATTCCTCATATAAATTAGATTGTACTAGGGCATTCTTTTGAAAATGCTCTGGGGACTGAATTTTTAAGGCTTCTGGCATTAATCGAACTAATGCAATCGCTGTAAAAATTGAAATTACTGTCGTAGACACTTTCATGCTTACAACTAACCAGTAATTTGGATCTAATAAAAAATAAATATCCAGAAAATGTGAAATGCCAGAAATAAAAAATATTCCTGCAATAAGCATTCGTATACCACTAAATCTTAGCTCTTTTCTTTTATAAAAAAAATAACTTATGACTAACGGGATGATGAAAAATGATATGCCAGTTAGAAAGTCTGCAAAAACTTGAACCCACAGCAACTCTGGTGACACATTTGTGTGCATTTGATGTGACGCTAAATTGCTCACAGATAATGTGCTTTTATATAACTGAAGTAACGTTTCTTGCATTAAAGACCCTGTTAATCATTAGCTAGATATATAAAATATCGAGTGATTAGGAAAGCTAGCTACAATTTGTCACAAGATTTTAATAGAGTATATCAAAAAATAAATGCAATAAAAGAAATTTTAGTAATAAAAGAAATTTAATTGCTACTGTGGTGTGATTTTCAATTTGGAAGTGCACAGCATAAAAGAGCTAAGCCAAAATTAGGTTGCCACATCGGCTAATCCAATTAATAGCAAAGACTTAAGTAGCTCATGGTGGCACAATAATATTCACTAAACTTGGATGTAATATTTAATACTTTATTTTTACCCTAAAGTCGACAATCTAGACTGTAGCTAATAAGCCCATCATTTTAGAGGCGACTTAAACCATATGCAGGTGAAGTCTAAATAATATCCGATTTTTTATTCACAAATTTCAGAGCTACGCTGAGCGCATGAGTAAACTGATCGACCTTAATTGGCTTGGTGATGTAGCTAAAAAATCCAGCTATCAAGCCTTTTTCTATATCTAGCAGCATAGCATTTGCACTAATTGCAATGACTGGGATATGAGCCGTAATGGGGTCTGTACGCAACATTTTAAGCGCTTCAAAACCATTAATGCCAGGAAGATTAATATCCATAAGGATCACATCAGGCAGATAGTCGCGCGCCATTGTGATGCCTAGCGTACCGTTTACGGCAGTCAGCAGGTTAACATCGGGAATTCGTGCGATTATTTTTTCAACCAGACGCATATTGGCTGGATTGTCTTCAACATAAAGCACTGTATGTAAACGGGCTTCACGGGACGGTTGTAATTGTGCCAACGATGCTTGTTTCTCATCCTCACTGCAATGGGTGGGCGCATCAACAGATGTAAATTCAAACCAAAATAAGCTACCTATACCAGGCATACTTTCAACACCGATTTCACCACCCATAAGCTCAACCAAACGTTTGGCCACCACAAGGCCAATACCAGTTCCCTCTTCTACACCAGCTTCTTGTCCTAATCGATTAAACGGCTGAAATAATTGTGATATTTGTTGTGGCTCTAGTCCAGCGCCGGTATCTTTGATTGATACACGCACACGCCCTGATGCCCTTTCGCTACAGCGCACCTCAACGGTACCCTTTTTGGCATTGTACTTAATTGCATTAGATAACAAATTAATCAGAATTTGTTTTACCCGTGTGCGATCAGCCCAGACATAACAGGGGTTAACAAATTCCGGAAAAATCATACTTATGCCATGTTGTTGAGCTTGTGGCTCAACCATACCCTGACATTCAAGCATCACTTCCTCAAGTGATAATGACTCTAATTGCAATGGAACTTGCCTAGATTCAATCTTAGCAAGGTCCAGAATCTCATTAATTAACTTTAAGAGATGCCAGCCAGCCAGCAGAATTTGTGTAATGCTTTCCATTTGCATGTTTGATGGTGGCGGATGCTCAGTCTCCATCAACTGCGCAAAGCCCAAAATAGCATTTAATGGAGAACGCAGTTCATGGCTCATACTAGACAAAAAATCAGACTTAGCTAAATTTGCTTTTTCAGCAATTGACCTAGCACTTTCTAATTGAATATTTCTCTCTTGAACGACTGCTTCGGCTTCCTTTCCTGCAGTATTGTCGGTACCAATCAACAGGTAACCAATAATGGTTTCATGCGCATCTCGAAGCGCTGTGACGGATACCACAGCAGGAAA
>Ga0214165_1000357_pt1 | contig 34120 bp, 43 predicted proteins | sample TroBogypolimnion_34_FD_153004 | JGI IMG/M metagenome (GOLD analysis project Ga0214165, IMG submission 153004) | Freshwater microbial communities from Trout Bog Lake, WI - Practice 03JUN2009 hypolimnion v3 | ecosystem: Environmental > Aquatic > Freshwater > Lake > Hypolimnion/Profundal zone ... | reverse complement strand
ACTCCTGAGGCTAAACGAAAGCTAGGAGCCTTCAACTCGATTCTCAAGCTATTTTTCAATTTATTTGATGTGGAAAGTATATTGACCCATTTGGTTGCCACAAATAGTATTCCAATATATTTTATCCACGGAACAAGAGATCCTACATGTCCAATCGCACCGATAAAAAAACTCGCTTCGCAACTTGGCGCCAATACAATATGGATCAAGGACGGCGGACACAATCAACTAGAGGACATGCCCGAATTTAAAAAAGAAATAGGCGAAACGTTCACGAGAGTGTAATTTGAAAGTGCATGCCTAGTATGGCGCTATTTCAAAATGTATTCCTAAAACATTCATAATTCATTTTAGGTCCTTTCAATATTGCGAACGCTACAATCTTGAACACACCATTGTACTCGGCCAACGTTTTGGCGAATATGGATGCAATGTGATCCGCTGGACCCCTCCAGGCTCCGCATCCCGATGCCCCAAGAATCACACAATCGTGACCATTGGTTGCAGCAATTTGCAACATTGTCCGAATTTTGTAAATCATGCGTAATGTATCTTTTTTACACAACATGCGATTCACACACAAAGGACATGAAATTCCAGGGACACTCATAAATGAAATTCTTTGAATATTGTCATGCAACATCCCATCAACATCCTTGAGGACATGAACATCAGGGGAATATATTCCTTCTTCATCGCCAATGGGATATAGATCAAAATCAAGTGTAGCAAACAATGATGTACGCCTAAACAATGATTCTTCTTGAGCTCCGTCTCCAATATCCACACACCCACCGGGAACACAATCATCTGCCAAGTTGAGAACTACAGGATTATATCCTTGCGACTTGTATTTCAATCCACAGTCGATCGAGTCCATATCCTCTACCGAAACGCAAGTTGAATTATGCATTGCCTTTGGAATATAGGCATGGTTTAGTCGCATCTTGATGGAGGTTGGCGGAACTAGCTCGGGATTCCTCCGAACCATCTTGACAGTGTATTTCCAACATTGTATGCGTTGATCTTGCATAAACTCGCTCACACGATTTTAGCTTTATATCGCCACCCGTCACGTATGCTGTTTATATTTACATATGCAATCATTTGTATTGATTTGTTTTACGTTTTGGAATCGATGCATAAGGAAGACCCAATGGAGAACACAAATGGATCTTTATGCGATTCTTGATCTGGATGCGAATGCTACACTAGATGACATTCGCAAAGCATACAAACGTATGGCTCTACTTTACCATCCCGACAAGAACCACGGATTCGAATCAAAACAATTCACGGATATCAAGAGCGCATATGACATCCTATCCGATCCCTTGCAAAGGGGGATATACGATGACGAGAGATGCAAGGCAGGTCAAGGTCAAGTGGTTGATTGGAAGCAGTTCATGGGTGATGTCATGACAAGCATGTATGTACTATTTGCAACATATATTGTTCCAAAAGACATTAAACTCTCTATCGAAGTCAAGCTATCCGATGTCTACAATCGCCGTGTCAAAAAGATTGACGTCAAGGTTAAACGTTGGTCACCAGACGGCCTCAAATTCACAAATGGTATTCAAAGCATTTATATACCTTTGAATAATTTCAAAAAAGAACAAGTATTCGAAGGGCAAGGCGATGACTCGATCATCAAGTCCAAGACCAGATCATCTATCAAGGTGTCCTTGACCATGACCGAGTTTCCACCAGGAGTGCACATACAGGAAATGCTCAACGACTACGATCTCTATATTATCAAAGATATCACATTGTACGAGTTTTATGCATGTGATACACTTACCATCCCCCTATGCCAGGGCCAAGACCTCGAGGTACCCAACACAAAACAACACAACTACGTGGTACCCAATGCTGCTCTACCTTTTGGCACCGAAGGCGGTCGCGGAGACGTCTTTATCAAAGTAAATGTTTCCCTCCCACCACACATTCCCGAATCCGTTTATCCCATGTTGATGTCCCATTTCAACAACACACAACAATGACTTAAAGAAAATTGATACAAGAGTTAACAAGATTTCCAGCAAAAGGCACAAGAGCATGACCGACCTAAAACCCACTCCGTTCAAAATCTCGACGATTACTGCAACTGGTAGTGTGAATTCTTTGATCAACCTCGACGTGTTTTATGAAAATGTCATCATAGATCCGGAAGGACTGATGTACATAGAGTATGGCAAGAAAAAGCTAGATATGATTTGCCGTGGTGTCAATAGGGCGGCCAAGGGAACCAAGAAGAAGGATGGGAAGCGCTTCGACAACCAGGTCACATGTATTATTGCGAATGGGGCAGGCGTGGCGAATGTCAAGGTCTTCAAGAATGGCAAGATCCAGATGACAGGTCTCAAGGAGATCGACCAAGGAAAGGCAATAATAGATTGTGTCATTCGCAACCTCCATGACTTGTATAGCCGTGGCTTCACCAACGTTGTGGGAACGGTGAACGCACTCATCAATTGCGACTACAAGATCCGGTTGATCAACAGCGACTTCCGCATTGGAATCGAGATCCGCCGGGACCGCTTGAACCGACTGATTCAAAACTCCTACGAGGTCTTGTCAAGCTTTGAGCCTTGCATCTACCCAGGCGTCAAGATCCAGTTCTTTTGGAACAAGACCAAGAGTGGGTGTCACGACGGCATTTGCACATGCGAAGGATATTGTGGAGGCAAGGGGGAAGGATGTGGCGACGGAGATTGCAAAAAGATCACGGTAGCAGTTTTTCAGAGCGGGTGCATCATCATCACAGGGGCTCAGACCATTGCGCAAATCGACGATGCATACATCTTCATATGCAACGTTATAAAAAATAATAGGGACGAGTTAGAAAAGATTCCGATCAAACCTACGCCACGCAAGTCCAAGGCAGTAATGGCTGCTTCAGTTTCAGTGTTGTGACTTCTTCTTGTTCACAAGTAGATCAAGTTTTTCATTCATTTCTTGCATGAGGGTTGCGATGCTCACGCCATCCTTGGTCATAAAAATCTTTGATAGCACAAAATACAACGGGTCGTTTGTCAGAATGTCTGTAGTGGAGAATGATACAGTATCCTCATCTTCCTCCTCCTCTTCGGTTGAAGTGGCATCACTTGAACTTTCCTCTGTCTCCTCCTCTGTCTCCTCGTGCTCATGCTCCACCTTTACCTTTTCCTTTTTCTTCTTGCGAGTATGGCTCTTGGACGAGTCCTCATCAATGTGAACTTGTTTGATACCCGACGACGACATATTATACCCGCTGACCATATCTACCCTTATATACATTTTCTTTGTGAAATGTAATGGAGCAGGAACAACTAATACTAGGTATCGTCATCATATTGTTGTCAATAGGAATGACGGTTTTTGCGATTGCCAAGAAGCCTTTCTCCAATTTTATAGATTATATTATTGCTTTTCTGGGTGTGTTGCTTGTCCTTCTTGCGACCACAAACATGACCATGTGTAACAACGTGGAGAACTTTACCGATACTAGCACAGGGATCGGGCGCATGCTGAGCGTATTGAGCATTAAAAACGCTGCTACAACTGCTATAAGCGGAAGCACACTCACACAAGGTTCCCAATCTACAAATGCATACAACGAGAACTTGAACTTGTTTGTGCGCAATTTGACCGTGTATTATTCCGCATTTTCATCAGCGTCTTTTCCAAACAGCAGTCGACGATGGTTCAACATCTCGCCCTACTTTAGTTCCCCTCAGAGTGTTTGCCCTGACGTAAGCATGGATGACACAAGCATGTTCTTCCTAGAGATCCCTAGCTACAGTAGGGACAATGGATTTTCACTAGGGGTTAATAAAATCATAGGTCCACAATCGTACCAACTCGGATTCTCTGCAAATGATGCATTCACCATGTTTTTTACACTAAAGTTTAACGAGTTTGCAGCATCTGACGATATTCTAGAGATATTCAAGTTCTTTGCCAACACAAGCACCAACAACGGAATGTCATTGTATATCAATAATGACTACTCGGTCAACAATGAAGTCGCACATATCAACATGTTTTTTACATTTGGCACATTCAACTGGCCCCTGACCCTTAAAAGTATCAACATGGCGTATGTATATTTCTTTGTAATTACAAAAAGTGGTCACAACATTGCTATCAATGTCTATCCAAATATTGGGGATATATCTTCGAGTCCAAGTTTTTCGACACAGGTGCTCAAAGCAACAATTGATCCTAGTACGGATATCCTCTTGAGCAACAAAGAGATGGTGATGAACTCCTATCAAAACTTACAAGCAAATATTTTCAATTTTGGTATATACAACAGGGATATACCCGACCACACAATTGCTGACTTGTATACCAATATACAGACCGAGATTCAGAAGAGCAACCAATTGCTTCTAGATCTTGCTGCAACGATTACCAACCTCCAAAATCAGCTAGCAAGTCAAGGGCAATGCCCATACGACACAACAACGTGTGGTGTATGCAGTGGAATAGCTGATTGGACCAACATATCGTCGATCATATTGGGGGCGACCCCAGATTGCCTTGCAGCAATAAACTCGTATTGTACAAAGCATCCAACGTCAACTATATGCAGTTGTTGGAATCCACAAAACATATTGAGCAAGACCGATCAATGCCGTAATTATGTCGGTATATTTTCGGGCAAGTCATGTGTCACATCCGACAGTGTAGATCCACAAACGCTTGCAGTGATAAAACAAAAGTACGCACTTTGTGACTGTGGATCCAAATCTGCACCTGGTGGTTCAGCATCAGCATCAACATTGGTACCAAGCGCAAAAGCAATCATAGTCCCTGCTCCCAAACTAATTGATAATGTTTTCAATTATAATGCAACAGATGTCGATCTGTATAATTCCATCAATGCTGCATCCATGACACCTAGCAAGAACGCTCCTAATCGCATGCCGAGTCCATCTGACAATACTTCGTTCACTTCAGTCCTTACCAACTTTTTCAAGTAGGTGGGCGCTGTCCCCAGAACTTTTCGTATTCCCTCATGGTATCGCAAGGGTAAGCCGAGCTATGAAGGATCTCTTCTTGGCCACGGACAGGCAGATCCAACATGGAACTATAAAACATTGTATTTTTTCTCGCTGCAGGATATGTCAATGTCCTATAGGGGATGCCGTCATACAACTTGACACTCTTTTGTTTCATCGTATACCCATTGTTATACGAAAAGTAAATCGTAGGAGGGACAAGGAGCGTCCCTAGACCGATATAGTAAGAATTAGGAGTTTGCATTTCTATCGAAAACATGGTGCCATGTCCTAGCTTGATACTCCCAACATTTGGAGAGTTGTCGAACGCGAACTGGGCACTAGGAAACGGCAGACCCGATCCTGAAAAGCTAGTGCGTCTATCTGGAGGCGAGGCTGCAGCAAACGTTAGGACGTTTTCCTTGACCTTTTCATTGACCTTGCCCGTCAGCTTTGCAAACCGTTTGTCCTGACTAAACTCCACAGTGCATTGTAGTAGCGCATCGGCCATATTATATTTATATTGATGGATAAATAAATGTGTTCACAAGTTGTAAATGGCACGACATTTGCAAAAACAATGGCTCGAGATGAGAAACCCGAAGCAATGACCCCGATGATTCCAAAGAAGCGTTCTTGTCAAAACAACAACTATGATAAAGGGTGGGTCAAGGCAAAGTCAACCCTTTGCGATTTGGGATGGTACCACAAAAGATTCAGAAAAAGAATGGATAAAAAGCCAAATCAATGCAAAGGACAGCAAGAGGAGATCCCGTTTGGAATACGAGTGCAAAAGCATAGGCTATCCATATTGAATTGCTTGTTGACAAACGAACTGCGTGTACACGGAAAGAAAAAGTACTAAATGCTTGTGAGGCTTAACGTCTATCTGTAGCAGCCATGGCACTCCCTCCGCTCGGCACAGATGGGCGCTCGTTGATCACGCCAGATACCTTGTAATCAAAAGGATAATAGTTGAGATCATCCCCTGGGGCGGCACAACAGTTTTCCATGTTGCCGATCATTTTCTGTTCGGCCTCTTTTGCAGCAAGAAACGCCGCTTGACTACCACCTTGACCCTGATCCCTCCCAAGACCGACGCCATTAGCATTGTTTTCGTAAAATGTACATGTGCTGCTATTGCACTTTTGTTTAGTCTGTTCGGGAGCCATTGTCCCTTCGTTGTAGGGACTCATGCATGGACCACACATGTTGGCTTGGTATGCAGCTTGTCTGTTCTTTTTCATCATTTCGTCAGCATTTTTAATGAGGTATTGGCGATATTCATACGAGCTGGGTGCAGCATTGTCGACACTATTATTAGGAAAGTGTTGAAAGTTGGCTACACAACGAGGGCGATAGTCTGTAAAGTTACGACCGTCTGACATGTGAGGAGCGCAATTGAAATATTTATTACTAGTTGTACGGGAGCACTCGGAACATTCCTTAGACATTTGTAATATTACAATATATTTTTAGGAAGCAGCTCGACAATTCTCTTGACGAAATCCGCCTTGGTTCCCTTGTAACTAATCTTGTGAAGCTTGAGATAATCGCGAAGGACAGTATAGCTGACTGTATTGAGCTCTGCCTCGGAAAGGGTGACAAGATCAACCCCAGGGGCAGGGACTAGGACCACTTCCGATACTGCTGTTGTTGCTTCAACTTCTTGTGGTGACACAATATCCAATTCATCCTCTTCGTGAATGTTTGTCAAGATGTCCTTGATCTCGATGCTTGTCACACTAGCAACATCTTCGTCATCGTTGTCATCAACCACCACGACACTTTTGGGCACATCGAACGGTACAACTGGTGTTGCCACCGAATCGGCCTTTTTGCACAGTTGCGACCCACTAGTTTGGATGGCATAAATCTGTTGTTTGATAACAACAATCTCATCTTGGAAGACCTTGACCTCCTTGTACAACAGATACATGTATAGGGCAATGCCAGCCACGGTCATAATCAAAAGAATATGAAGTTTGGTCTCGAGTGTAAATGACATATTTATCTATAATGACATCTTGCAAAATGAAAAACAAACGTGCTACCAAGAAACTCGGGGCAAAACCGACACATTTGTGGCAGCAGTCACCTCTGAAATAGTAAAGGTAATTGCGAATTCGGTTCCATGCTTTTCTTCCATGTAGCAATTTACAAACACGGGAATGCAACATCCAAGTATACAACACAACCAAGCACACTCTTTAAAAACACCTGGTTCCGTTTCTTGTATTTGTATACGTTGTATCTCGATAAGATGTTCTGATGCGAGTCTTTGAGACATCTTTTCAAAGAGGAAATGAGCCTTCAAAGATCCTCTTCTTGCCCGCTGATACACCGTAATAATATCATTCTTGATGTGCGTACCATTTTCGAGTTCTCCCACCAACTTTTCATATATTTTATCAATAAGCAGTCGCGTTTTCTCGGTGGCTTTGTGCTCCTTGGAAGAAGTAGATAAAACATGGATCACCTTGGCCTTCCTCACGTTTATAATCGCCTTTGACCCCTTGACTTCCACACCATCCGAGATAGCTGGCACGCCAATAAACATGTTGCAACCAATATTTTCGTTATTCTTTATGTCACATCGACTTTACGTCACATCGACTTTACGTCACATCCGAAACTGTAAAAATCAAAGTCTGTTTGTGTCCAAAACACGACGGCAAGCAACTACATTCATCCTTGATGAAAATCTGTACTATTTCGACACCATGTTCGTCCTTGAGTATTTCACCATACCTCACATGTAGCCCGTTCTCTGTTGGCAGGCTCAGGCGTGTCCTATGTGCAATTGTAAAGTTCTCCCCGTTTTCCCATCGTTCATTCAATGAATCGGATCTCTTCAAAGCATGCAAAAACTTCTTGTAAATCGAGCGATACATTTTGTTCTCGTTCTCACAGTCGTTGACATATTGCGTCAACACTTTGACAACTTTGGCCTTTTTTATATTGAAAATTATTTGAATATCACTGAAATCTGACATCAATTTACATGTATTGTTATATATTCGCGAGAATCATTTATGTCAACTTGGCCTTGATTGCTAGTGCGTCGTCCACAACGTCCTTGTCAAATCCGTTCTTTTTCAAGAGCTCAAGGGCGATATACTGCCTTGAAATACCCTTTGATACCTTGTAAGGGTATTTGATGTCGTCATCTTTTTGAATAACATTCATCTTCATATTGACAAAACGATCAGGGAAATTCGTAGCCAACTTGGTCAAGTACAAATAATGTGTCGTTATTACAGCCAAGTTGGATGGATGTGACGCCATGTTTTTGGCAATGGCATATGCCCCTGATATCCCTTCGACAGGGTTGGTGCTATTGAAGATCTCGTCCATGAAAAGGATGCTCAGTTTTCCATCGAGCTCTTTTAGCTTGTCTAGATTTGCTTTGGATCTGTACATTTCCGCTTCAAACAGAGATTCCTTGCCCTTACAATCGGGAATGTTCATCTGACTATTTACATAATAAAAAGGGGTAAGAGTCATAGCATCGGCGTTGGCAACACCAAGTGTTTGTGCAAAAAGGATGGCCAAAAGTGTAGACTTTATGAGGGTGGATTTACCACCTGCATTCGGACCTGTTATTAGCAACGACTTTTCAATTGTGAATGTATTTTTAACAGGTTTTTTTAGTGATGGATGCCAAACGCCCTCAACAACCACCTTGGGCACTCCACCATCCAGAAAGGTCGGGTAACAAAACTGTAGCTTGTTGATAGACGAAATAGTATCAATGATGTATGTTCTACGGAGGAGTGTAACATATTCTTTCTTTTCAAAATACTTGTAATGACTCAGCTTGGTGCCGAAATTGGAAAACAACGAGAATTTAGGGGATGTTGATATCTTGGCAAACTGGCCTCTACACTCGTATGCTGTCTCTGCAATAAAGAATGCATCCTTCATTTCGGGATTCCAATGATTTGTCGAAAGATCCTCGGCCAGGTTCACATACTGCATCACATCGTTCATCTTTTTTGTTATGAAACTCGAGATCTGATAGGCTGCTCGAGCAACCTCGACACTGTTAAATATTCCTTGAAAATAAAATAAAAGAGAAAAGGCTGTTGATAGGAATCCTAGCTTTGGAAAGCTTGAGAGCAACATGCTCTTTGAGCTAAATATGCCTTTGAACATCATCATCAAATACGATGTGAAACTCATTGGCAATTTCAACTTGATCCGCACTATCAAATAGGGAATCACAAAATAAACAATGGGTGAAAATATACCGATAAGAGGCGATCCGACAATGCGATATAGATTATAGCCTGTGAGGACCTCGGCACGCCTGTTCAACGGCCTAGTCAGAACGTTGTTAAAAAACACCATGTTGTACAAGGTTGAAAGCTCCTCGGAAGTCTCGGCATTGTTATAAATCCAAAGCATGCTTTCCTCGTATGCTGCAAGCTCCTTGATGGTTTTGGATGCTGAAGGGCGATCGAAACCCCTAATAACGTCTTGTCTCCGCTTCAACAAGCTCGCGTCACTCACGGGATTTACCAACAACTCTTTAAGAAAAAGATGGGATCCGCTCAAGACAGTATGGTCGATATTCGCAGTCACGCTGGAATCTCCATCACCATTATATGAAACGAGCAGTTCAAGGTCCGAATATACATCCTTGCCAACATCCGCGTCCCCTTTGAGAGTGGCAACATCCCCGATGACCTTTTCTGCAGATTGTGCACAGGGTCGCACCAGTTCTTTGAGGTGCTCTACCGTTTCACTGGTGTCTTTGGACAAGAAAAACTTTTTCAAGTTGAGGACCATATTTGAAAACTGGTAGAAAGAAAATCACGGCATGTTGACGCTTCATGCTTTATTTAAAGGAAAATAACAAGTTTTTTGACAACCAACCAGTAAAGCATCACGCCGATAATCACAAACATCAATAAAATCATAAAATCAGTCGAGAAAAAACTAAAGCGAACGGGGTCCATTAGAACGAGCATTATCTGAATAGCGATCTGTATTGTTGCGAATCGAAACATATCATTTATCATACCGGCATACTCGGGGTTACCTAACCGATCGGTTATTCTAACTGTGTATAGACTCTCCATTTTTTATACTCTAGATAATTTATTGGTATGAATCGGCAATTCATAGAGTTCCAAGGGCGGCTTGTTGTAACCGACACAACAAACGTGACAAGCAAAGAGTCGTGGCTCATAGCTTATAACAGTAATAAAAAAGACATAGTCGCCTTGTCCAAAATGTGGACATGTGTTGACGAGCTCGGGTGTCAATATGACAACACCCACATGCAGTGGCTTGCAGGCTTGACTCGTCCTTTTACATTTGAAGCAAGCTCTTGAGGTCCGAAGTGATCTTGGAGATCTCGGACCGGATCATGTCTTGGGACATACCACCAGACTGGCGATCGCACAACACACAGTGGCTACCACCGTTTTGTCTTGTCTTCTTGACTGATTTCGCCTTTGTGGCCTTTTTCACAGGTGCGACCTTTTTGATGGCCTTCAACGTGAACAATAGTCCGAATGGAATCGCCAGATCCGCAATATTAGAAAAAACATCACCGCCTTTTTTTCCCGACATCTTTACTATCCTTATAGAAAATATGTTTTTACGTTTTTAGGTGTAGCCCGCCTCGTCTTCCCAAGGGTCCTCTTTATTCTCATCGTCGTCGCTTTCTGTCGGGACTACAGTTTGTTTCACACAGCTTATAGAGATCCGGGATATGTCTGCCACGATTTTTGACGATGCAGCCATGTCAAAGTAGCCGAATTGGTGCCAATATTCTGTCATCTTTTTCAAATGGCCGCAAAGCTCGTCTCCAAAGCCATTTTGTAGTTCAGGAGCCGTTGTACTAGTTCGCTTCCGTTTCATTGTACATGGTGTTGTCGATAGAATCTCGTCAAGGCTTTTAATTTCATACATTCCATTGTCCTTGGGTCCGGCAGAACTAGTATTCTTATCAAGCACATTCGCATACGACATGGGAGATTAGAGAGGATCATCTTTCGCGTTCTTAAATACTCAGTTCAAATACTTCATCTGTTTTTTCGACTTGTTGCTCGAGTACTTGTAGATGCACGAGCTCAACTCTTCCCGTAGCATTGCCTTGTTAACGAAAAACGAGTACCCGTACAAAGATATGGACGTCATGTACTGATATATATACTCGACCATATTTTCAATATGTTCACCAGTAAGCTCCAGCCACTGTTTATAGGATAACGTTCGATGTGTAATTGGTGTTAAAGGCATCAACGATTCGATATCGTATTTTGGGGGATCTTGAAGCGCCTTTAGAAGAAGACACTTTTGTTTGTTTCGGAAAATCAAAGTCATATATCAGAGGCTTCATTCGCCGCCTTTATACCCTATTTCTTAAGATATGTAAATATGAAGAATATAAAAGTCAGGATGGAGAGGACAAGGATGATCGACATGGTCGTCACCAATGCTATAATGTAAGGGTACAACTCGGTATAGATCAATGTGATGATAGGAAGGATGATTTTTTCCCTCACTAGCACCTGAGTGTCGGGTTTATTGATCTCGGATGTAATGAGACTGACAAGCTTGGCTGTGATGAGTTTCATAAACTTGTGCGAACTCTTCTCTTCCATTTACAAGTATCGCGTAAAAAACTTGTTATATATTTTCCGACGAAATGTAACACGACAAATGACGGATCTCAATTTCACACTCAAGCCAAGCAAAAAGCAAGGGAGTTACAAGGTCGATTGGGATAGCGAAGTAATGTTGAATCACATCAAGGTGATCAGCACCAAAGGAGTTTTCAAGTTGTCAAAGGATCACCTACAAATCATTCTTGGAATAGAAGAGGAAATCGCCAGTCGCCTAGAAAGCATTCACAAGGACTTTGATGCCGACACATTTGTGAGCTCTGTGAAAGTTAGCAAGGAGAGGGGCAAGGTATTCAAGTGTCCCACAACAATTAACGAGTCCATCGGGAAGTTTTGCAACCTTGTTTTGTGTCTCTCCAGGGTCAAGGTGACACCCCAAGTGACAAAACTAGTGTGGGAAGTGGAAGAGCTAACCAATTCCCTATTGACAGTTCCCATTTCAGATGACGAGTCAGAATTAGAGTCCGAGGGAGAACAACCTTCACCAACTCCTGACGAGGTGGAAGCAATGCTCCATGCACTCCAACTGAGAAAAGACGAGTACAAGTTATACTTGATGGGTTTGATCGACGAGGTCGGTTGTGCTACCGTACATAGCATTGATGCTCTCGAGGAAAAGCTCGTAAACGGCATGAAAGCATGAAATAATTATTTTCTGGAATAAATATAAATGGCGGATGATAAGCTTGTTTCACGTCTGTTGCTCATCGGGCTTGCGGTAGTTATCCTTGCAATTTTGATTACACAATACACAAGCTCAAAGACAGCAACAACCACACCGACACCGACCCCTACTCAACAACCGATTAGGCGCGAGTATTTCTCGCAACCAACTATGCAAGAACAAGGTAACTTTCAGTCCTTTGCAGAGACCCAGCCAGCACCCGTATCTACTTCTCAATCGAAGCAGGCCATGAATCAAGTCATGCCAAGCGAGGCCATGTCGAATGAGTTGTACAAGGCTGTCGACTTTACCACTGAGAACAAGATCCCTATGGATTGCGCTCCTCGTGACAAGAATACGGTGGCTGATCTATTGCCCAAGGATGCTGCGAATAGCAAGTGGGCACAAGCGAACCCTGCTGGCCAGGGCAGTGTGATTGATAAAAACTTTATCAATGCTGGCTATCTTGTTGGCATCAACACGGTTGGTCAATCTCTCAAGAATGCCAACTATCAACTACGCTCTGACCCTCCCATCGAAAAGGTGAATGTTGGACCATGGCAGCAATCTACCATCGAGTATGATGTGAGCAGAAGGTTTTTTGAAATAGGTGAATGCTAAAGTGTCGAAGGACGCAGATTCAAGCATGCTGTTTTGAGATCCATGTATATTCTATTAAGAATCTTGTCAACAACAACAATCGTCTGGTTATTTTGAACAATAATGTCAAAACGTTCATTGACATATTTGCTAAACAGTGGGAAATGCAAAAGAGTGAATCTGTGTTTCATTATGTAGTTGATCGATTTCATGTTTGCTGCATTCGCCGAAACCATTTATTTTCATCCAGGAATATTTACATGCTTGGAGGCCGCATATAAAGAAAAACTCAAGTCATTGTGGCAATGCCAGAATCCTATTCCAAGGACCTCCTCATGGTTTCCCTCTCAAAATTCTATTCAAATAAAGCCAACATAAACAAGGTAGCGCCCATCATAACAGGCAAATCCGAGCTGTCACTACGGCTCCTCGACTGGTTTGTGACAAACTATAGTAAGAAGTGTAGCACCATCATCACTCACATTGTCGACAATAACGTCATCCATTTTAATGTCTATCTCAGCTATCGGTCCCAACTCAAGGCGTACTCTAAGCAACAATTTGACCCATTCCGCAGGCGTGATCGCATAAACTTCTTTTATGAAAAGGAAAAGTATATCGAGACCACAATAGGACAGCTAAACTTTTTTAGATGGGTTATCCAGAATAATATTTTGGAATATATTGAACAAAATTTGGATACCATCGAGAGGGACATGGTATCGGTGCAAAAGAAATGCAACAATGCACCCGATGACGTGGGGCAAAAGGGCAAGAAAAGAAACGAGTTGAGCAAGTCGTGCATAAAGAATATGAATACGTTTGTGGGATCACGTACCATTAGTTTCAATTAGTTGTTTCACTTGAGAAACTAGATCGTCTATACTTTTATCATTGACCAAAAGAACATCTTCCTTAATTTCCATCCATTCTTTTTCTGAAATGTGATCACATGCAGCTCCTCCATCACCTTGCCTTGTTACCTTGATGATCATGGCATCTGACCCCCACATCTTTCTAATAGCACGTGCTTCATGTAGAAAGCGCATATCTGATATGACGATGGGGTCGCGCTCTTGTTGTAGAAGAGCATCGATCCAAAAAGACCGGCCTACACTGGGTAACAACTCTTGGATCTTGTACTGCATCATCTCGGTCCCAACGAATTGCATGGCCTTTCGAGGCGTGATTCCTATGCGCTCGTCCACAACATCCTTGATGGACTCTTCCATTTGTTCGGCAGTGAATCCAAAGAGCAAGTTGCACATTTGCTTCAATCGTGCTGATATCTTGACGTGCTTGTACTCACACAACTCTTCAATGCACTTGGCAATGGTATCCTTGCCTGACCGGCGCATGCCACACACTGCGATAACTCGAAATGTCATTCTCTCTAGATGTCAAATGTAAAGCTACACTTTATATTATGTGCATTCAATTTTTCGCCGAGGGTGTTGGTCATGACCATGTGATTGAAATCCTTATAGCCGCCAATACACTCTTCACCAATAAAAATCATAGGGAATGTCGACATGCCTGTCTTGACCTTGAGTGCAGCAATGTCCTCTGGGCATGGGACCTTCTTAGTATACGGGATGCACATACTCTTCAAATCTGATTCGAGTGATGCACAATAAATGCATCCTTCCTTTGAATAAAATGTAAAAATGTTAGCCATATGATAACCCTTTTAGTTGCCCTTTATACGCCGGTCATGGCAATGTGGCACGACATTGTGAAACAACGCAAATCTCGCAACATACAGAGCGGATGATGAAATGATATGCATTGAGAAATCTTGGAGACTTGCCCCATCACCTGTAATGACAATAAACACCCCTCCCGGATGATCCTGCGGCTTGGGCAATATATCTATTCTAAACTCGACGCCTGCAAACCGCAGTTTTCGCATGATGTCTTGAAAGTGTTTAGGATCGACGGTTTCAAGGTCGGTCTCCCCACATAGCAGCCCTATCCCTTGACTCACCAAGTTTGTATAGAATGAAAATAGCTCGAATGCATTGTTCAATCCATCAAGACTCAAGTTGATATATGCATCATTTTCATTCTTTTTAAAAATAAGCATGGCAAGATCTTGAATAGAAGTTGACATTGTGTATATAATCAGGTAGGTGAGATTTATATAAGGGCGTCAAGAATGATCGTGTCAATACATGGCAACAGAGGAGTTTGTCGACACCACAATTGCTAGCCTAAAAATTATAGGAATGGTTCCAAAGAATGGAAAGCTTTGTATACGCAAAGGCCAACTATGCCTAGATTCAACTGTCAAGGCACAGGGACTTTTGCGATTTCTCAATGGTGATTCGCGCGACATGACACTGATGCACGCTAAAAACACGATCAACCATGCGGTCAAGATCACGAGAGCACTGATGACAACGCCTATAAAGGATGAAATCAATATGTGGACTATTCGCCGTATTCATGACGAGATGGAAGGATGCGAGAGCGGTTTACAGAATCTCAAGACTACGTACACTAATGATTCAATGATGATTGCCAACTTGGATGTGTTGATTGATAGGCAGCGAGCCCATGGCGACGAGATAAGAAAATACATTCTTGATTCTAAATAAAAATAAATGGATTACGAAGTAGTTACACATGACGATGTCCATGATGCTGTTTTACAACATGTTTCACAATGTGTCGAGCTTTACATTTTACACAAGCAACAGGCCGAAACCATCTATCCGGACAAGCTGACTCGCTTGATTGGTAGCAGCCAAAGCAAGGGCAAACGGAGGAAACTTGTGAAAATAATGACCATGTCTGCTACAATATTCAAAACTGCTGTAGCATTCAAGACAATTGGTTCGTGTTTTACCTTGCTCCTTTGACACTCATTCGGGTTTCAACGTGATCGTGTGATCAAACTTCATATCCAACTTGACATCTTGAAAGGATAAATTACTTACAATGGGATCTCCAAAATCATGTGATGTAGCTCTTTTCTCTCTTCTTTCTTTTTCATTCGGGAGTGTTTTGATTAGAGCTATTTCTTGTTCAGAATATCCGTCATACCGTAAAATGCCATGCATCGTATCTTTGTACATTGCCTCAAATTCATTAGGAGTACACATGAGATCATTCAGTTTTTTGTACCAAACAGAATCTTTCATTGTGCTCCCACCTTTCTGTGTGTTTGCCATCTTGACAATATGTCCAAACTTTACTTTGGTCAAATCAAATAAACACACTTCGCTTGCGAATTCATTCATCCAACGTGATGCAATACGAGTAGGTTGTATATATCCTATGTATTCGTGACCGTACAGTAGTTTCAACATGTTGACCATCTCCAAATCTAGCGTGTGTTCACTTAGTCGGTGACCTGTAAGAGTACACGTGTCAATTACAATATTCGGGTCATTGTAGTGGGGTGGAATTTTTGACAAATACCTTTGCATCATGTGAGTTTGAGTTTCCAAGTCTGGCAACCCTAATGCAATCAATGTGAACGCTTTTTTTCTTCTCAACGAATTATCCAATAAAGAAAAACTATTGAATTTGCTGAACAAGTCATTGCGAAATTCCCAAGTTGAGATGTTGAGAAGTTTCATGTGTTCGGCTATTTCCACCTTATATTTGACTTTACCGTACTTGTCAATTGTTTCTTCATTCAACGCAAACCATGTAGGATTATTACGAGATGTGTTGAATGTTTCCGAGTTTTTCCCTTTGTACAAAAAACCTTTGAAATAATACTCCATTTTGAGACGAAATATATTGTTTTTATATACTCGAAAAAATAGGAAATGGATAAATATGAATGTAGATCTCTAATCTAATTGTTCAGGTTCTCGAGGTCATCATCAACGTGCTTGGGCTCCTCCTCGTCATCGTCCGAGGACTCCACAAACTCCTTCTTCGACTGCTTTGATGCATCCTCCTCATCATCACCCAAGAATGCATAGCCACTGATGCCAACCTTGTTGATCACCTTGAGCTGGAGCGGGGTCCATGAGCACCCAAACTTGCTTCCCGCAATCCAGATGCCATTGCACTTGATAATCGCAGTGACTTGGCTGCCCTTGTCAATGGTGTTGAGAGTCAGCTTCTCCTTGTTCTCGTCATAGCAGTCGCACGCAACCTTGCCATCCACCACCGGGACAGTGATGCGGAACATGGGCGGGTACTTGTCAGTGATCTCGCCAGTCACCTTGTCCTTGGGGTAGATGATGAGGCTGGTGCAGAGCTCCTTGAGCACCTCGGGGGTCAGCTGCTTCTTGAACCACACCTTGGACTTTTCCACACCAGCATTCAGAATTGACGCGTCCAGACTCTTGAGCAACTTGTAAAAGTTGCCCATGGACTCCTTGGTATCAATGTCACGCATGGCAAGCTGCAGCGTCCACTTCTCACGCTCACCCACCTTGGTCTCAGTGCTGTCACCAGCGTTGTACTTGGAGAGGCCAAAGGGAGTGAACATGGCAGGGGTCTGGATGATGAGCGGGCAGCTGTCGAGGTTGATGTAGACGCTCTTTGCTCCATTGTCAAGGGTCCTCATGTCACTGAACGTAACCTTGGACATGTCAACGCTCTTGGGGAGTAGGACCTTCTGGCTCATTGTGTATGTTATGATAGTTGTATGCGCCCTAACCTTTAAGCCGGTATCGATTTTTTTTACAACATAAAAAATATGTGGCGAGATAAAAATGAAGGTAATGAAGATTTTGGCAGTTGCATTGCTACTACTTTTCACGGTTTATGTAGTAATTGATTATTTCAGGCTTGAAAGGTTTGAGGAACTCGTGTGCCCAAAAGGTCAACATGCTGCAAACAAGGTTTGCGTCCAAAATTGGAATGCTACAACCAATGTCAAGTGCAGCTTGCCTCGCACTCTTAAAACAGACGTCAATGGAAAGCAATATTGCGGCTAATGCTGTCCAACGAAAAAAATATATTCGAATAATATAAAATGAAAGTTGGTACCGATATCATAAAGCATCTGTATATCATTGTGGGTATTTGGTCGGTTGTCTTTTTGCTAGGCATCATGTTGCATGGCACCTATACTAGTGGTGCTGTTGAAGGGTTTGTCGCAGGGACACATGCAGGACACCCTTCTCCTCCTCCTCACCAAGCAGCTAAACCTCACTGTACTGCTGCCATGCATGCCGCTAAAAAGTGCTAAATAAACAGGTGCTTCATGAACCTCTGAAGGTTGAAATAACTCAGTTGTTGGTCGCCACCTGTGAGATTGAGCAGAGTTGCTAGCTTCTCGTCTGGTAGAATGTGCTTCTTGTTTTCGGGATTTTGAAGGTTGTGTTCCTTGATGTACACATTCAGTTGGCGAGTCACATTAGTCCTTGCAAGCTCGCTTCCCTCGGGCAAGTCAAGGAATGCACACAGGTCAGGGTTCAGCTTTGCGGGCTTGTTAAAGCCACTAGGCGACCTCCTGTTGGCATTTGTCTTTTTCTTGGAAGATGCCTTGAGAATCTTGGCATAATCCTTTTGGAACGACTTGACAAGCGTGGTGATCTCGCGACCAAGTGCCATCATGTCGGTGACCTTTTGAAAGATCACGTTGAGTGGGCACTCGACAACAGCTGGAGTCTCTACAATTGGCTCAGGTGCAACAACTGACGGCTCGGGGACTTCGGTAACAGGGACAGTAGCAGCAACCTTGGTATTCTTCTTGACGGGCATTCTATAGATAAAGTTGTGTCTCAAATTTGTTCTTATATGCATACCGCTTTTGCCAAACTGTCTGCAAGGCGATTGTTGATCGCTTCAAACGTGTCGTCCTTTGTGTGCGCCTTGACATGCACAAATTCCACCTTGCGCTCTTGCATACCCTTGTCGAGAGTTTCGAGGAGATCACGGTTCAACACTTCATTTCCATCACTCTTGACCCACCCGTTGCGCTTCCACTTGCCAATCCACTTTGTCAAAGAGTTGATCATGAGCATGCTATCGGTATAAATCAATAGTGTTTTGATTCGTTCAGGGTCCAAAATGTTAGCTTGCTCCATTGCCTTGATCGCTCCAGAGAACTCTCCACGGTTATTAGTGCATGGAGCGGGAATAGTTTGAGCAAAGTTCATATGGGGAAGATCTGGCCACACCACCGCATATGACGCCTTTGCCTTTGGAGAGCCGTTATTGAGGGCGGATCCGTCTGTGAAACAAACGAGGGTGTTTGCAATCGACATGAATACAATTCAAATAACCTTTTTATATGATTTCGCTTTCAATTTTACGATAAAAAATGATGTCTTCAATATAGGCAAGAGAGTTACAAGGTTCTATAATGATTTCACCATTCGCTAAAATGACAGTCCCCAATACGTTTTCGGTAGAGGAGATTCAACTCCTTAACTCGTATGTGCCCAAGGATTGGTTCCAAGAGCGTCGTGAGAAGCATGTCAAGAAGGTCCTGACCAACGAGAGGAAGCTAGAGTGCACCATGTCTGCATCGGCTTCTGGCTATGAAAAGGTGGCATACGTGTCAGCAAGGAACAGGTCAATGAGCAACACGGTTGCAGGTATCATCATGCCTATGCCAAAGACTAGGCATTGTCACTTTTCGGACGAGGTCGTTGTGCACCGGTATGAGCTCGCCCTCATAACGGCGCCTAGCAGCTTAGCAGCTGTGTGTAAAAAAGAGTGAGTAGGCAAAAGTGTACGAGTATCGATTTCCTATGATGTAAGGAATATCAAAATAAATCCATCAATGGACCTATCATGGGAACCAACTATGCAGAGTCTTCTACATGCCAACATGGCACAATACATTGTCAAACCGTTGGCTCATCAACTATTGTATTCGACGACATGTCAAGCTCCTGTTCCAAATATATACATTGATTCAAAAAGCCATGTTGTGACTTGGGCGTACATAAATACACTTGTATGCCGACTTGTGAATCTTCCTATTTCTAATCTCTTTGCGTGTCTCCAAAATGATGTTGAAAGGGATTTCCTATACAACAACTACATGTTTGTAATAAACGTGAATAGCGACTCGATCAAGGTAATCAAAAGCCTCGTCGAACAAAAGTGTTTGATAACCGAGCGTCACATTGTCATTATCAATGTGACAGACAAGTTGAGAGGCCACCTTGCATTAGCTCTCTCGAGCGTCATAAACAAGTATACAAATACTACCTTGTTTATTCTTGTAAATATTTCCAAACAATATATTCCGAGGTCGATATGCAATCTGCTTCTCAACATAGATCTCGCTTTCGACATTGCACGTTTCAAAAAAGATGCCAAGGTAGATCCTGACATGTATGTTCCAAGCGACGACCCTATGAACCTTTGCATCATGATGTCAACGTGTACCATTCCCCGCCAAACCCATCTTGAAACCTATGTGCACCGTGCCCTAAACGAGCTTGTTACCAACCGATGCAAACCGGTCTACCTTAATGGTGTCCGCGAGCTCGCTGTTCGCATTGGTGCAGGCATCGTACCTATTCGCATGCTCTCCCAAATCATATTACGATGGAGAGCTGATGCAGAAACTGTAGCCATTTTGGCCGAGCTAGACTCGTGTGCAAGACAATCTAGTAAGGAGATTTTTGCATTTGAACATTTTATACAAAAACTTACCATGTAAAATAAAATAAAAATTTATTTATGGATTTGGAAAAGATACAAGACTAGATGACAATTTACGAAGACTATGCTGCTTTCACAGGACAATACAAGATCGAGTATGGCGAACAAACATTGGTGCTTATCGAGGTTGGGTCATTTTGGGAACTCTACAATTGTGACAAGGGTTTAGGCGCGGACATGAAGACGATTGGCGAGCTCCTAAACATACAAGTGTCCAAGAAGAACAAGGCCATCAAGGATGTCAGTGCCAACAATCCGTACATGGCTGGCTTTCCTTCCCATGCGCTCGGGCGTTTCTTACCAATGCTAATCAATGCTGATTACACAGTGGTTCTCGTGTCACAAGTCACACCTCCGCCGAATTGCCAACGGAAAGTGACGCAGATCTTGTCCAAGGGAACCTACGTGGATTCTGTCAATTCAGCAACGTCAAACTATATCATGTGCACATATGGTGTCCATGGTGCGAGCCTTATTGATTTGTGTAATGGGACGTCGTTCACGTACGAGGGCACCAATACAGACGATCTTTATAAAATTATTGCTACTTTTAATCCTTGCGAGATTATTCAAATAGATAATAATAGTTTGACAAATGCAAAGACCCCTGTCAAAACATACAACAATGTTTCCCCAATTTGTAAAATACATTTGCAGACCGATATCCTAAATGCCGCTTTTGAAAACAATTCAATGCTCTCTATAATCGAGTACCTTGACCTTGAACTTTCACCGAATGCGCTAATATCTTTCGTCACCCTTGTAGATTTTTGTCAAAAACATAATCCAAGTGTGGTCTTGAAACTCAAGAAGCCGACACCGATCAAGACAAGCGACTACCTTGACATGTACTACAACACAATCGAGCAACTAGATGTCGAAGGACTGAATCGGGTTCTTAACAAGTGTGTTACTGCAATGGGCCGCCGTTATTTTCATAAACGCCTACTCCATCCGTTTGCATCATCCGTGTTAATCAATGATAGCCTTGACCAAATCAAGAGCATGCCATTAGAGGAAGCAGTCACCCATCGGAAAATGTTGGGTAATGTGTATGACCTCGAACGCCTATTTCGCAAGATGGAGCTCGGTCTATTGTTAATCACCGAGTTACAAAACGTGACCACATCGTGTGCTTCTGTTGTACAAGGAATGCCCTTGGCCAAGTACATTGATGACTCCGTTGACTTTGGTGGAGGCAGTGGTATTGCTATCTTGAAAGATAAAGAGCTCGAGGCAATAACCAAGTCGATTGAGCAACTATCTGAAAGCATTGTTGCCAAGATGGACGAGTTCAACAAGGATTATTCTGTAGATTATTTCAAAGTAGAAAAATCAGAGAGGGATGGTTACTACATGACGTTTACAACAAAGAGGTACAAGGAGCTTTTGAAAAAGAAAGATCTCGGCTTCGAGGGCAAAGCAATCACATCTGCAAATCAGGTCAAGGTCTTTCATCCGTTTTTGGACGAGATCAGTGTCAAAGAAGAGAGGCTAGAAAAGGAATTCAAGTCGCTCCAATCTGAAAAATATAAATTGTTTCTAGAAAATACAAACAACAAGTTCAATGATGTGTATACAATTATAGTAGATACAATTTGCCAACTCGATTGGACATCAACATGTGTGATAAATAATCACGTTTACAAGTATGTTTGTCCAAAGGTAGATAAAGAGGGAGAAGTGGCCAAGGCTAGCTTCAAAGGTATCCGGCACCCTATTATTGAACGCGTGAATGATGCCGAGGTATACGTGGGTAATGACATATCGATTAATGGTAACGGTATCCTTCTATATGGGCTCAACGCAGCAGGCAAAAGCAGTCTAATGAAGGCCGTAGGGCTCAACATTATCATGGCCCAATGCGGAATGTACGTGGCATCATCGGAACTCGAGTTAGTACCGTATTCGTCGCTCTTTGCCCGTATCAGTAAGTCAGACAACTTGTATGCAGGCCAATCTACCTTTATGGTGGAAATGTCCGAATTGCGCAAGATCCTAGCCAATTCCAATGCCAATTCACTAGTGCTTGCCGACGAGCTGTGTGCGGGCACCGAGTCGATTTCGGCCATATCCATTGTGAGTTCTGCTATATGTTGCCTTGCGACTACAAACACGGCATTCATATTTGCGACCCACCTCCATGAGCTGACAAAGATTCCACGGCTAAGTCCACATGTCGACATCTTTCACCTGGACGTTCATTTTGACAAGGCAGCTGATCTCCTTGTCTATAATCGAAAGTTGATTCCTGGTCAAGGATCAGAGCTTTACGGACTAGAGGTGTGCAAGGCGCTCAATATGGACGATACATTTTTGACCATTGCGAATGAAATACGTAACACGATCATGAAATCCCCTAGGAAAACTAAATATAATTCAAAGGTATTGGTGGACAAGTGCAAGATATGCAGCGCCCAAGCATCCGAAGTGCATCACATTGTTGAACAACACACTGCAAGTCCCGATGGATTCATTGGGGTTCAACACAAGAATCATAAATCTAACTTGGTCGCGTTGTGTAACAGTTGTCATGACCAGATTCATAAAAAGGAATTGAATATCGAAGGATACAAATGGACTAATCGTGGCTTGATGCTTTTACAAAAGTAATATAAGAGTGTACACAATTGTCGGGTAAAATGGTCCGCAAGATATTGATGCAGATCGAGAAGCCAGTTCTATATTCCCCAAGTCCCGTGTGAATTAAATTATAGTAAGATCAATAGTCTACTTTTTATTTTTAGCTTCCTCTTCTGCTGCAGCAGCTGCCATTCGTCTATAAGTAATCCAATTCAACCCGCAAAATACAAGGGTAAAGACAGAGACGCCTGTGCCCAATATCCTTGATGCATCTGCCATGTCTTTCAAGAGCTCGATCTTGTTTTCAGCAGGAGTGTTGGGTCGGACGTTGTAAAAAGACCGCATGGCTACTTTGCGACCATGGCTTTGATGGTGTGACTTGGCCGACTTGTGCGAAGTCTTGATTGTCGAGTACATTTGTGTTGTTGCTTTATTCGGAAACCTTTATGTCATGTTCAAACCCCCTTGACTGGTATGTACGACTCGACTTTATCTACTGCAAGTTCTTTGACAACATGGACTACATCTTCCAAGACTTCTTTTCCAATTTTGGATGTAATTTTATTTTCAATTTGAGTGTCTACCACGGATTCAATCGTGTCTGCAACATTTTCAACTGCTTGCTTTGGACAATACGGAAATATTTTGGATATAATCTGTCCCATTTTATAACATGGAATTATAAATATTTCAAATCTTTTTACAAATGCCCTAGGTCAAAGTCAAAGCTGAACTGAAAAATAATACTTATAAACTAAATCATTATGAACAATACGATTGGAAGTTCACTCTTTTAATTTTGTCGATTTGGTCAAGGTCCGAGAATATTATGGAAAATATCCCTATATTGCAAAGTATTTTGGGATTGACTGTATATAAAGAAATCAAGTTGGTGTATTCAAATGGCGCAACCTATACTTGCCGAGTTGCTTACTGCATTTATTGGTGGAGAGTGCCCTATACACACTAAGAAAGATGCTGGACACATCACGGTTCATGAACTCCCTGTCAACATTGTAGAAACCAAGGATGTATACGTCATTGCCGTGTATAATGCAGGATGTGAAAAAGGAGACGTCGATGTAAAAATAATTGATGAAAGGACGCTGACCATCAGGGTAGTAAGGAATCTAGGCAGAATTATGAGTTTATATGTACCACTACTTGACTACTCGATTGTACAACGCGAGTGTCTCGCTGTATCAGAAAGAAGTCTGAAGTTGCCAAATACCATCGACCAAGACACCATCAGTGCAGTCCACAACAATGGCATCCTTGTCCTTTCATTTGAAAAACTCAAGCAATCCCGTAATTCCAAGCAAGTGCACGTCAACTAATGCAAGCTTGGTGTGTCATTTTTTTAGTACATTGTGCATCAACAAGGTACAAACGTATTCAGAAGACAGCATGGATTGTTACAAATACTAATGTGAAAACAAGGAGGATACTGTTTGGTGATCCGATATAAAAATTCGATGTTGATTTAAAAGAATAAATACATTCAAAGTTTTAATCACCAAGCCTCAAACGACAAACCATGTCAAACACGACCACCACCGACTTTATTGTTGACAAGTGCTTCGGAGTGAAAAAGGGCTACAATCTCGTCAAGCACCTCCTCGATTCCTACAATGACTTTCTGTTGCGCAAGCTCGAGGACATTATCGAGGGTTTCAACCCGATCGGTGTCAACCACACGTTCATTCCCGATGACAACACCTTCAAGTACAACATGTCTATTAGCATCAAGAACCCTGTCATCACAAAGCCCATGATTGTTGAGAAGGATGGCAGCTCCAAGATCATGACCCCCAAGGACGCCCGCAATCGCAACTTTACCTACGCCGCCCCTATTTTTGTGGATATGCACATCAGTACCTCTGTTTACAACCAAGAGACCAAGACAAATTTCGAAGAGTCCAAAAAGATTGCCAATGTCTGCCTTGGCAAGATCCCGATCATGGTCAAGTCCAAGTATTGTGTTCTGAACGACATGCCCGGCATCGAGGACGACGAGTGTCCCTTTGACTATGGCGGCTACTTTATCGTGAACGGCAATGAGAAGATGATGGTCAGCCAGGACCGCATTGCCGAGAACAAGACCTATGTATTCCCCAACAACAAGGTGTCCACCTATTCTCACATTGGCGAGATTCGCTCGGTTCAGGACAACAAGTTCTCTGTTCCCAAGACAACTACCCTCAAGCTCTCCAACAAGCCCAACCAGTTCGGCCGCTACATTCGTGTGAATATTCACCATGTCAAACAGGATCTCCCGCTCGTTGTGCTTTTCCGTGCTCTTGGTGTCGAGTCAGACAAGGATATTGCCCAACACATCGTCTTTGACGTGAATGACCCGGCTCGCGCGCACGTTGCGCTCATTAACGAGCTCGCCGGTAGCTTCGAGGAGGGCAACCACATCATGAGCCAGCGTGAGGCCATCGAGTACCTTGCCAAGTACATGAACATCAACGGATATCCCAAGGACTTTCAGCAGAACAAGGCCAAGCGCCTTGAGATTGTCAGGGAAATTCTGACCAACGAGTTGCTCCCCCATGTCGGTCCCGACTTTTACAAAAAGTCCCTGTACCTCGGTTTCATGGTCAACAAGCTCCTCAAGTGCTTCCTTGGCATCCTCCCCTACGATGACCGTGACTCGTACATCAACAAGCGCATCGACATCCCTGGCATCCTTCTTGCCAATCTATTGCGCCAGTACTATGGCAAGGTCATCAAGGACATGAAGAACATGATCAACAAGGAGATCAACAACGGATCTTGGAAGGCCACCAATCACTTTACATATGTTATCAACAAGGTGAATATTTCAAAGATTCTCAAGTCTACTATTATCGAATCGGGGCTCAAGTACGGTCTTGCAACGGGAAACTGGGGTATTCGCACAGGCAACAAGACTACCAAGCAGGGTGTTGCCCAAGTATTGAACCGCCTCACCTACATGGCCACACTGTCGCATGCACGCCGTCTCACAACCCCTGTGGAAAAGACAGGTAAGATCCTGCCTCCTCGCAAGCTTCACAGCACCCAGATGGGCATCATCTGCCCTGCCGAGACCCCAGAGGGTGTGAGTGTTGGGCTGGTCAAGAACCTGTCCATTGTCGCGAGCATCACCATCTCTTCCAACTCGTCCCACATCAGGGCCATGCTTCCTACACTTGGAACAGACCTGTATGATGGCACCAACCTGGATATCTTTGCAAATGCTGCCACCAAGGTGATTGTGAATGGCGACATTGTGGGAATTCACACCAAGCCCAACGAGTTCTTTGCCGAGATGAAGGGGTTAAAGCGCAATGGCACCATCAATGTCTACACTGGCATCTATTGGAGCATCAACAAGAAGGAGATTTGGATTTGCACAGAGGGTGGCAGGTGTGTCCGTCCAACTCTGATTGTCGAGGACAACAAGCTGCGTATGACCCCCGAGATGCACAAAGGGCTCGAGAACAAGGACAAGGTGGGTTGGATGGATCTGGTCATTGGCAATGACAACATGAATCTCCCACCTGTTGTCGAGTACCTTGACGTGGAGGAGTGCAACATGGCCATGATTGCGATGAGCCACAGGGACATTGAGAAGCCCCTTGCAGTCAACGCCTACCCTGTCAACTATACCCACATGGAGCTCGATCCGTCGCTCATGCTCGGTGTCCTTGCAGGTAGCATTCCATTCTCAGACCACAACCAGGCACCGCGTAACTGCTACCAGGCGGCCATGGGTAAGCAGGCCATTGGCATCTACACGAGCAACTTCCGCAAGCGCTATGACACCATGGCTCATGTTATGAACTCACCACAAAAGCCAGTGGTACAAACCAAGGTGGCCAAGATCGTGAACAACGACATTCTGCCGTGTGGTGCTAACGTTATTGTGGCCATTCAGTGTCTCACTGGCTACAACCAAGAGGATTCTATCATGCTCAACCAATCTGCGGTAGAGCGCGGCATGTTCCAGACTACCTATTATCACACTGACAAGGAGCAGAACAACAAGAACCATTCGACTGGCGAGGAAGAGTACTTTTGCAAGCCGAACCCTGCCACCACCAAGCAGATGAAGCCGTTCAACTACGACAAGTTGGGACCTGATGGATTCGTCCCAGTCAACACATATGTCGAGTCCGGCGACATCATTATCGGCAAGTGCATGCCACAAAAGGTTGGCAACATGATTAATGACAAGGACACCTCTCGTGTCATCAAGAACAACGAGTCCGGTTTCATCGACTCGAACGCGTGCAATGACAAGAACATCGACTATACCACCAATGGTGAGGGCTACAACTTTGCCAAGGTGCGTATTCGCAGCGACCGCATCCCGTGCATTGGTGACAAGTTTTGTGTGCCTGGGAACACAGAGGTCCTCACACTCACCGGATGGAAGGCGATTTCAAAGGTGACAGAAGGCGAACAGGTCCTCCAACTTGATCCCGATACGGATGTAGCGTCCTTTGTGGCGGTGCAACGCAAGTATCGCTTTCCCAATGCCGAGAATCTGATCAAGGTGGAAGGTCCTGATGTACACATTCTCGCAACTCATGGACACAAGATGTGGGTCAAGGATTCTGGAAGCAACGCCTTTGCACTCAAGTTCGCAACTGACCTTGTGGGCAACGAGACGTTTTCAAAGGGATGCAGTAGTTTCGTCATGCCAAACAGTCAGCAAGGCAACGCACCTTGGGATGTTGACATGGCCTTTCTTTACGGGTCCTTTATGGCTTTTGGTATCGTCGACGTGTTCCCTGCCCAGCTATACTTGAGCAGCCATCCTCGTGTCAAGTCGATCTTGGCCAAGATGGATATCTTGTTCACCACCAAGGGCGATGTCATCAGGATTGACGGAAACAACTTTCCCGACTTTCACGGTTTTTTCAAGGAGGCTCAGAACCAAGTGAGTGTTCACAACTGGGTATTCGAGAATCGCGAGACTGCCGAGAGCTTCATGACTGGCCTTGGACCCAGTGTGACTTGCTCGGCTGACCGTGCTGCTCAGTTTCAGATCATGGCCATCGCAGCCGGACTTTCGGCAACTATTGTCAAGGACACGGACAACCCACGGACATGCTACTTGACCGTGACAGACTCCACCACTACCAACTACCAGGTGTCCGAGGTATTCTACGAGGGCTCGGTCTTTTGCATCGAAGTCCCATCACACATCTTTATGATTCGGAGCGAAGGCAAGACGTCATGGACTGGCAATTCGTCACGCCATGGACAAAAGGGAACGGTTGGCATCACCTATACGCAAGAGGAGTTGCCGTTTACAAAGGATGGCATGGTCCCAGACATTGTCATCAATCCCCATGCCATTCCCAGCCGCATGACCATCGCCCAGCTCATGGAGTGTGTCATGGGCAAGGCATGCTGCGCCCTTGGTACCACTGGAGATGCCTCACCATTCACAGGTATGACAGTGGAGGATATTGCAGTGGCGCTTGCATCGTGTGGCCTTGAGCGATATGGCAACGAGGTCATGTATAATCCGAGGACAGGCGAGCAGATGCCCACGGCCATCTTTATTGGACCTACGTATTACCAGCGACTGAAGCACATGGTGAATGATAAGATCCACAGCAGGAGCAGTAGTGGCCCGGTTGTTCTCCTCACTCGTCAGCCAGCAGAGGGACGTGCAAGGGATGGCGGTCTTCGTCTTGGAGAGATGGAGGTCGAGTGCAACTGGGCACATGGCATCTCGAGCTTTCTCAAGGAGCGCTTCATGGAATGCTCGGACAACTACAGGGTTCACGTGTGCAAGAAGTGTGGCATGATGGCCAACGTGAATCCGGACAAGGGCATCTACAGTTGCAAGCCGTGCAAGAACACCACACAGTTTTCCGAGATTAGGATCCCATATGCGTGCAAGCTTTTGATGCAAGAGATTCAGACCATGAGCATTGCTACCCGGTTCATCACTTAAGAATTGACCCCAGCCAACGATACAATAATGCATATCCATTTCCTATTATTGGCTTTGCTACCTTTTTGTAATGCGATTACAGCAGTCGACATGATCAATGCCCTAAGAGCCAAACACAATGCTCCACCTGTTGTATACAATGATACATTGGAGCTAGGTGCAGATCAGTGGGCCAAACACCTTGTGTCTATCAAGGCATTGGTACACAGTGGCCCGGGTCATGGCGAGAACCTTGGAGCTGTCACATATTCGAGTTCAACTGCTTGGCAAACCGTTGTGAACGCATGGTATGCCGAGGGTGAAAATTACGACTATTCCAATCCGGGCTTTACGTCTACTACAGCACACTTCACACAACTTGTATGGATCGATACCACTGACATTGGACTTGGACTTGAGCTAGACACCGCCACCAATAATTTGTACGTGGTCATGTGGTTTTATCCACCGGGCAATTACCAGGGGGAATTCGTTGCAAATGTATTGCCTCCTCCACCCGTTGCCAAGAAATCCCCTACACATCCTTTGCAATATCCTCCGAAATCACCGCCTCCACTTATCAATACACATCCTCCGTCTCCACCCCTGCCCGAATTGCACTATACATGTATGTGTTCTTGCTAGGCCAACAAGCTTTTTTCGGAGTATATAGAAAGATTCAATGTGGCAAAAATGCAGTAATTTCTTCCGTATATCATTTCTTGCACTGGTTGCAATTTTCGCTATTTATTTTATTTATACAAATGAACAATCCAAAAAGGAAAAGAAAGAAACATTTGTGACTAATGTCGAACAGGATTACCGAGATGCAATCGTGAAAACATTCAATACTGTGTTGGGCCGGGACCCGCAAGAGTTCGAAGTCCTTTTGTACAGAGACTTCATGACGTCGGTCGATGATACCCAAGAAATAGATAGGTTGCTAATGGGAAGCAAAGAGTACAAGGACAGAGGCAATACGGATCCCACAACACCACTGCCACTACAAGGCACAGATGTTCCCACAGTCAACAACCCTTCTACGTTGTTGAAGGACTCGGCTCTAGTTGTGCAAGGGACAAGCCAACCCAACGGTGCTATAGAAGAATCTGCAAACCCTGACAAGGCAAGCGACGTCTTGACATATCTGCAAGACATGGACCTGAACGAACGGCTGGTATTGTACCGCACCATTGTCAAGATATACGAGGAGAATTTGTTCCGCCTCCCCTCTATGAAAGAGTTGAACTATTATACTTATCGAATCAAGACAGACACATCATTCTCATATGGCAAGCTTACTCAACTGATCCAACTCTCTAAAGAGTATAAAATTCTAGAAAAAAACCAAACGAATCTTGTCAATGGTGAGCTCGAAGGAAACATTACGGATGCACAAATCAAGTTGATTGTGACAGATGCGTACAAGCAAGTATACAATACCAAGATAGATCCCTCGCTAGAGTTTGAACAATTTATGAAACAAAAATATTCTGATTATAAACTCGACAATGCCAAGTTTATGCACATGCTCAGAGTTTTGAAACAACTCGATGAAGACAATTTGAACATGAGTCAACTAGATGTTGTCATTCCGACTACCAAGGCAAATGTGAGTGGGAATGCAACAAGTTCTAACAAATCAAATGTGTTATCCAATGCAAAATCAAATGTGGCAGCCAAGGCAAACAAATCCCAAACACAAACACAATCCGTATCCAGCTCAATTGACAAGACTACTCTACAAAATGCCCCTTTGCAATCAACGGCCAACACAACACAAGAAGAAGCCCATGATACAGACATTCACACCAATACTACGTTTGGTCCAAGATGGAACCCCAAGATAGAAATATCTGAAAAGGCGTGTGATAAATCCCCGTACAACAAGAAGCGGTTCTTCGACATGCTCTATGAAAACATCAAGTTTGAACAAAAGTCTCCCGTACCATGCTCAAATGCATCATCAACGTTGAATGAACGCAACCGATTTGCCGAGCTCCAAGACAAACGCAACAAGGACGAGCTCGGATACTCGTGTAGTCGTAACAACTATTTCACCCAAGTCGACGAGGAAATCATGTCGGGAACCGTTAACGCTTATGACAAGAATATTCTACCCCAGTTTCGCAATACAAAGTATGGAGCATTCCTTGACGATGCAGCGAATACCAAAGTAGGATCCATAATGCCCAGATTTGTTTTCAAAGAATACGTGTAAAAAAATTGACATTGAAAGCAATTTAAAAAGAACATACATCTACTTGACCAATGCTCCCTCAAGAGACCCTTCCTTATAATCCCCTTAATTTCAATATATCCTTAGCCGAACTTAACAAAATCCTCAATGGCCACGTGATAATCAACGACATTAATATTTTCCGCAAAGCTTTCGTTCATCGTTCGTATTGCACACGAAAGAACGAGAATTTTGTTGAAGGCAACATCAAGTGCCCGCCGAACTGTATCCCACTCCAAGAAGAATCCAACGAGCGCTTAGAATTCCTTGGGGATGCTGTGCTCAACCTTATTGTAGGCCAATATCTATTCGAAAGATATCCCGATGAGAACGAAGGATTCCTCACAAAGATGCGGACCAAACTGGTCAATGGCAACATGCTGGCACACTTGGCATCCCTTGTAAACCTAGCTCCTTTTTTGATCATCTCGAAGCAAGTCGAGGAGAATAATGGCCGCGCGAACAAGAACATCCTAGAGGACTGCTTTGAAGCTCTCCTCGGCGCAATATTTATCGACTCGAATACAACCCTTGGTCCAGTAAACAACTGGTTTGTCAACTTTATTGAAGAGAATGTGGATTTTACAGAGCTCATCACCTTGAACTCGAACTACAAGGACATCATGTTGAAGCATTATCAACATACGTTTGGTTACATACCTCGATTCCTTTCGCTAGACATCGAGACGAAGAACAACATGAAAACTTATTACATGTGTTTGAAAAATAACGAAGGGAATATCATCGCAAAGGGCAAGGGCACTACCAAGAAGCAGGCCGAGAACGATTGTGCCCGTGTTGCTTTAATTGCTATCGGTATCGACCCCACAAAATCGGTAGATGTTGTTTTGTAGCACCTTGCCTATACCTGGCACATCTTTGAAAAAGGCTTTTGGCGGAACCAATGCCATCTTGGCACACAGACTGGCCATACTCGTAACGTTGGCACCTTGAATAATCGCTTCTGCTTTATTCATAGAGATACCCGGGATCGCGCATAGTTGGATTACGAAACATGTCCGTGAATCTACATTGTCTTTCTTCTTCATCTTGACATGACCTTGAACCACTGTATCGATGTAGTCGGCAGTTCCTTCGGCTTTTTTGAAATACTTGTCTGGGTCGGCCACAAGTCGCGACATCAATAATGAAAGGAAGGTGGCTGATTCTTCTACATCTTTCACAAATACAAAGGGGATTTCATCCCTCACCATGCTGTTGATCACACAGCTTGTATTGATCTTGTGTTGATGAGTACCATCACTGTAACGAAATGCCCCCTCTATTAGATAAAGTAGCTTGCATCCGGTGGTTGCACGTAGACTCAATGAACGCAACTTTTGCTCCTTGTAACGGGCATCCTTGACAGATGCTTCGAGGTCAGCGAGTGTCTTGCGCTCTATAAGAAGACGAGGAACACCATCAAGTATTGCTTGAAAGTCCCCAATGGCGAGTTGCGAAACTGTACATCCTTCTAGCCGCGACACCAATGCGTGCTCCCTGTTGTCAAGGTGGAATTCTAGCATTTTTTACATATTCGTGCAGTAGCTTTAAGCGGTCACAGCGTTTTCTGAGAGCATAATGAGAACATTGAGATGGTCCCAAACAGCTTCTCGGTCTGCATCCCCTACAGATTCCCAAAGCAAACGAATTCGGTCGGATGCCTTTTCAAAATAGGGAAAGGTCAATGTACCTTTCATAAAAAAGTCATAGTCCCTTTCACTGATTTCTTTTTTGAACGGTATAACAAACACGTTTTTAAAGTATGTGCAAGGTCCCTTCTTATCCAACTTTTTATAAATAATAAAAGCCAGTTGTGCAGCCGTCAGTATCCCTTCATCAGGAAACATTTCTATCAAGGAGCTATACAACTGTTTTGTACACTTGTTGAATCGTTTATAATTGTCCTTCTCCATTACAGATTGACAACAATGAATCAATAAACGTTTAAACGCAAGTTCTTACTTACTTTCTACGTTTTCCCAGTTTGTCACCGACTTCCTTGTACTTGGCACGCACTGCTGCAACCAGTTGAGCCTTGTTCATAGATGAACGACCTTTAATTTGGTATTTTTGTGCACGCTTGTATATCTCGTCCTTGGTCTCTTTTTCTAGCTTTTTTCCAGCTTTGCCGCCGTCCATATCCATGTCCATTTTAATAAATGAAAAGAAAAGAAAATAGTATAGCTTACGTGACATCTGGCAAGCAGATGCCAATATAAAAAATTGAATATACAAGGTGTAAACGAACTGTGGTCAAATGTCAAGGGACAGATTACCGAGTTTTTCGAGACACATTACTTGCCGGTAATTACCAACATGTGAAAAAGATAAGGTTTTTATAAAAAAGAAGTGGTAAATAAACATGAAGGGCAATCCACTATATATTATTGCTGCCGTCCTATCTTTTTTATTTCTTATTTTCATGTACATTAGGATCAATGGTAGCAATGAAGGCTATGCCAACCAAAATCTGGTAATTGTAACTTCTGTAATCCACACAAACAACAAGCCGCTAGCCTATACGGATACACGAAGTGTATTCTCCATTCAGGATCGGGTTGCACAGACTATTAATACCATAGAAACAGCCAGATCAAAGATCCCAAATGCATATATTGTCTTGGTGGAGGGATCGACACTAACAGGCGACGAGGAAGCCATGTTGAAGTCCGTTGTGGACAGGATTCACTATGTTTCAGATGATACAAAAAAATACATCAATGGGTCGTTCAAAGGACTTGGTGAGACATCGCAACTTTTAGATTTTTTCACTCATTGTGAAGCCAGTCAAGCCGGTTACCAGACCATAACAAAAATTTCAGGGAGATATTTCCTTGACGACATGTATGATTTCAATGCAATGCCCATTGAAAAGTTTTGCAT